>ULTO01067220.1_pt1 | contig 16519 bp, 8 predicted proteins | sample 1957601 | NCBI WGS metagenome assembly ULTO01 (sample SAMEA4835734, study PRJEB28245) | human gut metagenome | biome: gut microbiome; material: fecal sample | place: Denmark | collected 2008 | reverse complement strand
GCACAGACCCATCCTATCATGATTATCGATGAACCTCAGTCGGTATTGGGTGTGGACAAGAAAAACAAGACCCGTAAGGGTATTGCCATGTTCAAGCCCCTCTTTACCCTTCTGTATAGCGCCACCCACCGCAAGGGTGATATATATAATATGGTGTATAAGCTGGATGCCATCGATGCCTACAACCAGAAACTGGTGAAGAAGATTGAGGTGAAGGGTATCAGACAGATAGGCAGTACCGCCACCAACGGCTACGTCTATCTGGAGGAAATCGTCATCGGCAAGGGCAATCCGCAGGCTCGCATCAGCTTCGACATCAAGACGCAGACCGGAACAAAGCAGGTAAGCCGACTCGTGGATGAACGCTTCAACCTGAAGGAGCAGAGTGGGGGACTTGCCGAGTATGACAACAACTTCATCGTAGAACGCATAGACGGCAGGCTGGGAATTGTCCGCTTCCTTAACGGCTTGACTCTGCATGAAGGCGATGCCGTGGGCAGTGTGAACGAAGACTATATCCGTCGTATTCAGATTCGTGAAACCATCCGCACCCATCTGGAGCGTGAGCGCCAGCTGTTCAGTCAGCATATCAAGGTGCTCAGTCTGTTCTTCATCGATCATGTGGATAGCTACAAACTATATGAAGGCGAGGATAGCAAGGGTAAGTTTGCCAAGATGTTTGAGGAAGAATATAACCGAGTGCTTTCAGAAATGCTGCCATCGTTTACGGATGAAGCCTATCTGCGCTATCTTTCAGACCCTCGCAATGCGGCATCCAAGGTGCACAAGGGATACTTCTCCATGGATAAGAAAAGCAAGATGGTGGAATCGAAGGAAAGGCAGGGAGAGAACGAAGAGCGTGCCTTCGACCTGATTATGAAGGATAAGGAGCGTCTGCTTTCGCTGAACGAGCCTGTCCGCTTCATCTTCTCGCACTCCGCCTTGAAGGAAGGTTGGGACAATCCTAACGTGTTCCAGATCTGCACCTTGAAGAACTCGGATAATGAGACCAAGAAACGCCAGGAAGTGGGACGAGGAATGCGCCTTTGCGTGAACCAGAAGGGAGAACGCCAGGATGCGGATGTATTGGGCGACCATGTGTTTGATACCAATATTCTCACGGTGATAGCCAGCGAGAGCTATGATGATTTCGCCAAGAAACTGCAGACGGAAATGGCTGAAGCCTGTGCCGACCGACCAAACGTTATCACCGCCCATCTTTTCGAGGGCAGGTCTTATACGATGGCAGATGGAACCAATGGCAAGTTTGACGTCAATCAGGCAAGAGCTATCTATAATGCCCTCATCCGCAAAGATTATGTGGATGATAATGGTGCTTTGACTGCTCAGTATTTTGAGGATAAGCGCAATGACAGGCTCGACTTCGGTAAGGCTAATGATTGGAGGGAGGGCATTATTGCAGCCCTTGATACCGTCTTTGATCCTGCGACTGTAAGACCGGAGAATGGTAGAAAGCCTAAGCTTGCCAAGTTGCAGAAGGACAATTTTGCCAAGAAGGAGTTCCAAAATCTCTGGAAGCGCATCAACCGCCGCACCTACTATCAGGTAAGCTTTGAAACTTCTGGTCTTGTGAAGAAAGCCATCGAGGAACTTGATGAAAAGTTGAGGGTTACGGAAATCCGCATCGTGGTAGAAGGCGGTTCAATGGATGAAATCAGAGATAAGGAGTCGCTTGAAGCAGGTGTGGCAATGACTCAGGGCGATGTCCGAACCATCCATGTAACGGAAGCTGTGGGCAAGGAAGTGACATACGACCTGATAGGACAGCTGGTAACTGCTACGGGGTTGACCAGAAAGACCATCGTGGAAATTCTGAAGGGTATCAAGCCGGAAACATTCAGCATGTTCAAGATGAATCCTGAGGAATTTATCATCAAGACCGGTCTGATTATCAACGACTGCAAGGCTCTTGCTGTTATCCAGAGTATTACATACGAGAAGCTGAATGATGAGTTCTCTACCGACATCTTTACGGTGGATGCTCTGCGAGGCAAGTTGGGCATCAATGCCATAGAGTCAAAGAAGTCGCTCTACGACCTCGTAGTGCTCGACAGCATGGGTGTAGAAAGGAACTTTGCCGAGTCTCTGGAGCGTCAGGATGACGTGGTGGTTTATACCAAACTGCCTCGTGGCTTCTACATCAACACGCCTATGGGCAAATACAATCCCGACTGGGCTGTGGCATTTCGTGAAGGCAGCGTGAAGCATGTTTATTTTGTGGCAGAAACCAAGGGTAATGATATCCAGGGTTCACACATACGTGGCATCGAGGGATGCAAGATAGCCTGTGCCCGCAAGCATTTTGCAGCCATCAGCGAGAATGGATACATTTATGATGTTGTCAAGGACTATCAGGCATTGTATGATGCAGTGATGAAATAGCCGTGGAAATAGTAACGGAATTGCCGGAACAATCGTGAAAGTAAGGAGAGGAAGTGTAGCACTAAAAATGCGCACTTCCCTATGAAAAAATAGGAAAAAGATAAATTTAACAACAACAACAAACTTAAAAATCAACAAAATGAAAGTAATTACATGAATTCTCGAGGTGTTGCTGATATCGCCAGCGACGTCTAATAGCTGCCTCACCTCGTGAAAATCATGAGGGCTACCATCTCTAACTAGCTAAGGGTAGTTTTTTAGTCACTTCTTCATAAAAGAGATTTAATAAGGGAGTATTATGACTAAAACAATTTTATTTCTTTTGATTGCGCTTTCCAATATAGGCGTAATCAGCCTGAGTGTGTGTATCGTAGTTTATCTCAATGGCAAGCGCATGTTGAAGATGACTACAAGTGTTCAACAACTAGTTAATCTGCTGAATGATGACAATAAACTTAAATGTTAATTTCGAAAATGCACCAGATTGGCATTTTGGTAACAACATCTTCGGTGGGTCTTCTGATAAAGCATCATCTGGTTCTTCATCAGATAGCAATCTCAATGAAGCTGACTTTGAGGATGTGAATGAAGTTAAGGATAAAGGAGAAGATAAATCTGGCTTTTCTCAGAAAGTTATGCCGCTTCTGCCTTTTATCCCTCAGTTGCCTGAAGAATTAAAGAGTGAGAAGGCGGCAAGAATCCTGATGAGATTATATAAGGAGGAGATTTTAGATGAGAATTTCCAACCACTCAATCTTTCCAATTATCAGAAAGCATATCTTGCTTTTCAGATATCCGTCACATTGGGGATAAATAATGTATGGAAGGTGTTTTCGAGATTTTGGAATATGAAGCCTTCTGTGATGAGAACCCGTTATAATGATGCGCTTTCTATGCCTTCTATATTGGATTTTGGTGAAAAAATCAAAGAATATTTACGATAATGCGGCTTTTTGGTAAGTAGTACTAGTACGACCGTACGGGTACGCCCCATTTTTTATCCAAAATATCGCCGTACATTTGCCCCAGATTTCAGAACGATACCGGTTCTGAGGTCTGGGGCTTTTGCGTTTTCTATCGCCAGGTTGCTGGGATAGGTTTCCTGCCATGTTGTAAGTGGCGTAGCGTATCAGCCCATCGGTCTTTGACAAGGTTGATACAATTATTTACTTACATTGAACTTTGAACTTTGAGCTTTGAACTTTATGATATGTTCTAAGGGGGCTGGACTTACTGGTGTAAGTTCAATATTTCTATTTTGTTTAATCATTCATTTTTAATTTTTACAACAATGACAAATTCAAAAAGTCAGAAGGTGGGGGGCAGCAAGGCTGCTAGCCCTGCCAAGTGTGGTGCACAATCTTCTAAAAATAAGAAGGTGGCTGCACCTGTGTGTGTGTTTGAAAATCCGGAGTTCGGAATGGTTCGTACCGCTACTGATGAGAAGGGCGAGCCTTGGTTCTGTGCTAAGGATTTGTGTGATGCGCTGGGATATAAGAGAGCTACAGACGCTGTAAGACAGCATGTTAGGTCTAGCGATACGGCGAAATACCGCATTGCTAGAACTGTCAAAAATCGTTTTGGCGTTTCTGAAGGAAAGGTGCAGAACGTGCAGATGAACTTCGTCAACGAGAGCGGATTCTATGCCCTGGTGCTAGGTTCGAAACAGGCTACGGCGGTGAAGTTCAAGGACTGGGTTACTTCGGTGGTGCTGCCTCAGATTCGCAAGACGGGCGGTTATATCCCGGTACATGAAGGGGAGAGCGAGGAGGAGATGATTCGCAATGCCGAGGAGATTCTCCGTGCTACCCTGAAGGAAAAGGAGATGCTGCTGGAGCAGCAGAAGAAACTGCTGCATCAGCAGGAAGTGCAGTTGGGACTTGACAAGAAACTCATCGGCGAGCAGGATGTGGAGATCAGACGTCTCAACGGAGTGCTGGATGAGCAGACGAGATGGGCTTCCATCCAAGGCGAGAACGTCATCAACCTGGAGAAGCAGGTGGACGGACTTCTGCCTAAGGCGATTTACAGCGACAATGTGCTGGATTCCGTTTCGTGCTTCACTACCACCCAGGTGGCAAAGGAGCTGGGTATCACGGCGCAGGAACTGAACCGCTCGCTCTGTGCGCTGCATGTGCAGTATTACCAGAGCGGGCAGTATCTGCTCTATGCGGAGTATGCGCACATGGGATTGGCGAAGAGCCGCACCCGATACAATGCCTTTCTGGATCCGAACTGCGACGGAAGAAAGGAGAAGATGGGCAAGGCGGCGACGCATACCTATCTGGTATGGACCGAAAAGGGCAGGAAGTTTATCCACGACCTGGCGCATCGTTACTGGGAGCTCGCGGAGATGTTCGAGGTGAAGAGCCTGGGGTAAAGAAGGAGGGGGCCTGCTTCTGGCGGGGGGACTTGAGGAAGGGGACCAGGCGTTGGAAACGCCTGGAACGGTGGCTCAGAGGGGGCTTCCTTGCTCCTTCTGCGGCTCCCTTCTTCGCTCCTTCTGGAGGGGCTTTCTTCTGGAGGAGGGGGCCTTTGGCGTTAATTTCTTTTTAATATTATTATGGACATGAAAAATGAAAAGATGCAACATTGGATTGCATTCAATGGGTTCCGAGGGGGGAATAAGGGCAGCGCAAGCTGTCAGCCGCTCTCGGAGTATGACAAGACCATCTCGCTGCCATGGCTGCACGAGATGGTGCTGCAGATTCGTGGCGAGAAGTCCATTCGCAGCGTGGACAGGACTGATGATGCCCAGCTCGCCAAGGCACGACAGAGAATCAAGGGGCAGTTGCCCTTCCGTTGTGCTCACTACTACCGTTTTCTGAAAAACCGTAGATCGCAGAGCAATGCTGACCCTACGGCTTTCCTTTTTCAGACTACCGTGGACGTGGATGATAAGGAGTTTGTGGAGCAGGCGCTGGAGAAGGCGCGCGAGCTGAACTGCAGCGACACGATATGGAAAGGGATGCTGCTGCACCTGGAGTATTCGGCTAGAAAGAAGCTGCATATCGACATCCGTATGCCGATGGGGATGACCATCGAGGAGACGCAGAAGGCTTATTGTGAGGCGACTGGGATTCCCTACGACAAGAGCTGCATCACGCCCGAAAGAATCATCTTCATCACGGATAAAGCCTCTGAAATCTACCGTTCCAAGGACTGGTATGGGGTGCTGCCCGCAGAGGAGCTGAAAGCCCGCAGAGAGGCTTTTCTGAAACGTGGTCTGACGATTGACGGCAGGGGCAAAGTAAATTTCCCACAGATTTCACAGATGACACAGATTCATTCAGAGAAGGGTCCTGATGCCGGAAAATCTGTGAAATCTGTGTTATCTGTGGGCCCTGAAGATAATACGTCTGCGGGCAAAGGGAATTTCCCACAGATTTCACAGATGACACAGATTCATTCTGATTCTGCCAGTGAGAAGAATCTGATAGCCTTCGACCTGTTTCAGGAATCTGCGGGACTGAAGGGGATGAATATCGATACCATCGGGTCAAGGCACTCCTCTCTGCTCGCCATCATGAGCGCTGGCGCTTCTCGTGTGATGAGTGAGGAGGAACTGATGAAGGTGGTGGCGAAGAGAATGCCGAGCTATTATCAGGAGAATGACTGCCATCAGCTGATTCATGATTTCTATGCGAAATATGGGGATAGCTCCAAGCCTTTTTCTAGGGATGTGATTCGGGTGAATGCCTTGGCGGAGCAGGCGGCTAAGAGCTTGCTTGCCGGGGATTGCAAATCCCCGGGACGCCTGGCGGGCTTGACGATTGACGGAAAGGGAGCGGCTCGCTACAGCTCGCTTGCCGGGGATTACAAATCCCCGGAACGCCTGGCGGGTAATCATACAGTTCAAAGTTCAATGTTCCAAGTTCAAAGTAACGAAGAAGAGTATCCTGCCCCTCCACCCATGCCGAAGAAGCTGCCGAAGCTGGTGGCGTTGCTGATTTCCAGGACACCGGAGATCTATCAGCCAGCCGTGGCTTGCGCCATCTTCCCTCCTCTCGCCACCCATCTGTGGCAGACGAGATTCAGATATATCGACAACGTGGAGCATGAGGCAACCCTATCCAGCGTGCTGCTTGCCGGCACCGGAGCAGGAAAGAGCTGCGTTCAGAAACCTATCGATTTCATCATGGAGGATATCCGCAAAAGAGATGCTGAAAACCTGAAACGTGAGAAGGAATGGAAGGACGAAATGATGCGCAAGGGCGCCAACAAGGACAAACGCAAGCGCCCCGAAAACCTCATCATACAGGAGATTGATGCCGACATGACCAACCCTGCCTTCGTGATGCGTACCGCTGAAGCCAAGGAACATTTTCTTTATACTTCGCTCAATGAGATTGACCAGTTTGATGCTTTGAAAGGTATCGGCAATCAGCAGTTCCGCATCATGTGTCTTGCTTTCGACCCAGATAATCAATATGGTCAGACTCGTGTGGGAACCCAGAGCGTAACCGAGCGTGTCACCATCCGTTTTAACTGGAATGCTTCCACCACTATTGACAAGGGGCAGCGCTATTTCTCCAAGGTGTTGACCGACGGTCCGCTGAGCCGTATCAATTTCAGTACCATTCCGGAGCGTGATATCGGTGAGGACATCCCGGTATATGGAACCTACGATGATGAATTCAGAAAAGCCCTGAAGCCCTACATCGAAAATCTCTGTATGGCAACGGGTTTGGTGGAATGCGAAGAGGCGTATCGGCTTGCCGAGGTATTGAAGAACGAGAATGCCGAGTTTTCCCGTACCTCGCAGAACCGCATCTTCGAGAATTTCTCGTTCCGTGCCAACGTCATCGCCTATCTGAAGGCGTGCGTGCTCTATGTGGCAAACGGCTACAGATGGGAGCCGGAGATAGAGGATTTCATCCGCTGGAGCGAGCGCTACGACCTCTACTGCAAGATGCGTTTCTTCGGGGATATGATAGCCAAGGAGGCGAGCACTGCAGAGAAGAGTTCAAAGCGAGGACCGGAGAATATCCTGCAGCTTCTGCCCGATGTCTTCACCGAACCGCAGCTGGAAGCCATCCGTCTGGAACACGGACTGAAAGCGCAGGGCTGCAAGAACGTCATCAAGCAATGGATTTATCGCAAGTATATCGTGCGCATGGAATCTGAGGACGGCAAAAACGGTTACGGTTACAGAAGTTACAGTTTTAAGAAGCTCAAATACCGTCATGACGGTCAGGAGCTTGATTCCTAAACTTTAATTGATTGAATATTTATGGAAATAGTATTGAAGCGTATAGCCAAGAAGAACAGCTATACCATTGGTCGCCTCTATATCCTGAAGGATGAGGAGGTAGAGAGAGTGGTTCACTCTTCATGGATGAACCCACAGTTGAAGCGTTGGTTCGAGCATAAGATAGATGCCGGCAAACTGACGCAGGAGCGATATTTCTGCGATACCCTGGAGCCGACGTGGCGCAATCTGAAGGGCGTGGAACTGCAGCCTGAGGAGGAGAACGTGCGCCTGGGCAGGGTATCGGGCAAGAAGGCGCAGAAGATGAAGGGACATACCGCCATCCCCGAAGGCACCTATCCTCTGCTCGTTACTCTATCGCCACGGTTCAAGGAGTGGTTGCCGTATCTTCAGGGTGTGCCCGATTTTGAGGGCATCCGCATCCATGCCGGCAACTATCCCGACGATACCCAGGGCTGCATCCTGGTGGGCGAGAACAGGCAGAAGGGCATGGTGGTGAACTCTCGCATCTGGCTGCATCGCCTGAAGAAGTGCATCGGCGAAGCGAGGGGAAAGGGTGAATCCGTCTGGATTACTATCATCTAGCGGGGGGGGTACACCTTAAATTATATATAGAAGTTTCGCAGGTTCAGAAGTTAAGGAGTTAACTCCTGAACACTCCCCTTCCTCCCTCCCTTCCGAAGCTTGAACATGAACGAAAATGGCAAAAAAACTAATAAATGTCAAATAATAAGGGTGAATAGCCAAAATATTAAGTATTGTTGGCAAGAATTAGTGTACTTTTGCGACCGAAATTATAACAAATAAACCAAAAAACGTAATAAGACATGGACAACAAACTATTTTTTAAAGAGTCTGTTTTGCCTGTTACTCTTTTTTGCTCAGCATTGATGTTCTCCCCTGTAGGAGCAACTCAAGTGAATGCGGCTACAAATGTAGTACAGCAAGCTAAAACAGTAAAAGGTACAGTTGTAGATAACCTGGGCGAGCCAGTCATTGGCGCCAGTGTTAAGGTAGTAGGCACAACCACAGGTGCCGTAACTGATCTTGACGGTAACTTTACTTTGACCAACGTGCCAAAGAATGCTACTGTGGAAATCTCATATATCGGCTATATTGCCCAAAAGATAAGTGTTGCCGGAAAGAGCGATCTGAAGGTAACATTGCAGGAAGATAACAAGGCTTTGGATGAAGTCGTAGTAGTAGGTTATGGTGTGCAGCGCAAGAGCGATGTGACCGGAGCCTTGGCTCACCTGGATTCAAAGGACCTGACAGCGATGCCTGTAAAGGATGCCCTGGAGGGTATGCAGGGTAAGACTGCCGGTGTGGATATCACCAACTCCCAGCGCCCTGGTACAGTAGGTAGCATCACCATCCGTGGTCAGCGCTCCATCGGTGCCCAAAGTACTCCGCTCTATGTAGTAGACGGTATGATTATCCAGAACGGTGGTATCGATAATATCAACCCTCAGGATATCGAGAGCATCGAGGTATTGAAGGATGCTTCTGCTACCGCTATCTATGGTGCACGTGGTGCCAATGGTGTGGTACTCGTAACCACCAAGAGAGGTAAGGAAGGCAAGGTGACCTTGAACTATGCAGGTACCGTTACTTTCTCTACACTCCACGATGTAACCAAGATGATGAATGCCACACAGTGGATAGACTATGCCCGCCGTGCAGCATACAACTATGGTGGCTATGGTGATCCTAAGGCAGATTTTGCTCCTGATTATGCCAGCGACCAGAAACTCTTTGGCGGTGAACCAGCCAGCTGGGCCAATATCGATCAGGCTTGGGTGAACGGAACTTATCATCCAGAGCTCGTCGGTTCTTACGACTGGGCTTCACAGGGCAAGCAGACCGGCGTAACCCACGAGCATACTATCAGCGCTTCGGGCGGTACAGATAAGTTCAAGGGCTATGGTTCCTTCGGTTATTTGAACCAGAAGGGCACTCAGCCAGGTCAGAGCTATCAGCGCTTCACCCTGAATACATCTTTCGAGGCTAGACCAGTAGCTCCATTGACATTGGGCTTCACCATGAATGCTTCATACGGAACCCAGAACTACGGTTACAACTACAGCAAGTCAGTAACCGGTGCGGGCGATTACTATAATGCCTTGAATACCATGATTCCATGGACCGTGCCTTATGATTCTGAGGGCAATTATATCCGCAACCCATGGGCTTACAACGTGAACATCATCAACCCTATCGATGAGTTGAAATACAATACCAACAAGCGTACCAACTTCCGCATCAACGGCAGCGCCTACGCTCAGGTAGACTTTGGCAAGATATGGAAGCCATTGGAGGGCTTGCAGTACCGCATCCAGTTTGGTCCTGAACTGCAGTACTATCGTCTGGGCATCGCCAATGCTGCTGACGGTATCAACGGCGACGGCAACAACGTGGCTCAGTACAACCCTTCTAATAAAGTGGCTTGGACACTCGATAACCTGGTTTACTACAACAAGACCATTGCCAAGAACCATCGCATCGGCTTGACCCTCTTGCAGAGTGCTTCCAAGTATCACTATGAGAACGGCAACATCAAGTCTAACGTGGCAAGTGCCGAGGAGTTGTGGTGGAACACCAGCTCTCTGAGCAAGCCATTGCAGTATACAACCGGTCTGACAGAAAGCCAGTTGGCTTCCTACATGGCTCGTGTGAACTATACCTATGCAGATAAGTATATGTTGACAGCCAGTGTACGTACCGATGGTGCCTCTCAGTTGGCTGACGGTCATAAGTGGGCTTCCTTCCCATCCGTAGCGCTCGGTTGGCGCATCGACCAGGAGAAGTTCATGCAGAAGGCTGACTGGGTGAGCAACCTGAAACTCCGTCTGGGTTATGGTATCTCTGGTAACTATGCAGTTGATCCTTATGCTACTCAGGGTGCTGTTCAGAGCAACGTATATACCTGGGGAGCAACAACATCCGTAGGTTATCTGCCATCAGATGCTTCTGCCAAGAATCCTAACAAGATGGCGAACATCGACCTCGGTTGGGAGAGAACCAAGCAGTGGAACATCGGTCTCGACTTCGGTTTCATCAACAACCGTATCAGCGGTAGCGTTGACTACTATCACAACAAGACTACCGACCTGATTCTGGCTACCACCATCCCATCGCTCACCGGATATACCAGCACATTTGCCAACGTAGGTGAGACTTCCGGCTGGGGTGTTGACCTGCAGTTGAATGCCATCCCAGTGAAGACCAAGGATTTCGAATGGAATACCAGTCTTACCTGGACTATCGACCGCAACCGTGTGGATAAGTTGAACAATGGCGTGAAGGAGAATGTGAACGACCGTCTCTTCGTAGGTGAGGAAATCGGCGTTTACTACGACTATGTATATGATGGAATCTGGAAGACCTCTGAGGCTGAAGAAGCAGCTAAGTTCGGTCGCAAGCCAGGTCAGATCAAGGTGAAGGATGTAAATCCTGACGGCAAGATTGACGCCAACGACCGTCAGATTGTAGGTAAGGTTCGTCCACGCTGGTCAGGCGGTTGGCACAACACCTTCAGCTACAAGAACTTCGAGTTGTCCTGCTTCATCTATGCCCGCTGGAAGTTTACCGTAACCAAGGGTGCAGAGACTCTGGGCGGTATGTATGCTATGCGTGATCTGGACTACTGGATAGCCGGTGTTAATGAGGACGCTGAGTATTATGCTCCTGGTTCTAACGGTCAGGCAGCAGATGCTTATTCTGGCTCAATGAACTATCAGGACGGTTCATACATCAAGATGCGTAACATTTCTCTGGGTTATACCTTCCCTAAGAATATTACAAACAAGTTGGGTATGAGCAACCTCAAGGTTTATGTTCAGGCAATGAACCCATTCACTATCTACAAGAAGTGCAAGTGGCTTGATACCGACCTCTTGAGTTATGACAACAACTCAACCTCTTACGGTTCAGGTACAACCATCAAGAGCTGGGTTATCGGATTAAACATTGGATTCTAAAAACAGGACTTTCATCATGAAAACAAATAAGATATTATTCGCTTCTCTTCTCTTGGGAGCGACATTGGGAACAGCAATGACATCATGCAGCGACTCGTTTCTCGACGAGAAGCTGATTACAGAGAAGGGTACTGCCTACTTCAAGACAGAGGCTGGTATCAACGACCTGACTACAGGTACTTATCAGAAGTTGAAGTTCAAGTTCAACTATATCTGGGCGTATAACATGTATAACATGGGTATCGATGAGTTTACCGGCGGTGCCAACGATATCGCAGCATGGAACCATTATGGTACAGACTTGAACTCAGGCGAGACTGGCTCCAACCAGCCTTTGTGGGACAATATGTATGGCACCATCGAACCAGCCAACATCCTGATTCAGAACGTGCCTCTGTATTACAACCAGAAGAGCGCCAAGTATAACATTCGTCTGGGCGAGGGCTACTTCTTCCGTGCCTATGCCTACTTCGAACTGGTTAAGCAGTATGGCGGTGTGCCATTGAAGCTGGAACCGAGCAATGGTGTAATCAATTATACTTATACCCGCAATTCTGAGGAGGAGTGCTTCGCCCAGATCATCTCAGACTTCGAGAAGGCATACGAACTGCTGCCTGAGGAACCTGAGGACAAGCAGCTGGGTCGTCTCACCAAGTCGGCTGCAGCCCACTTCCTGGCAAAGGCTCATCTGTTCCGTGCATCAGAATTGCACGACAGCTGGAACTCCCAGTATAAGGATGCCGACCTGGCTGCAGTCATCAAGTATGGCGACGAGGTAATCAAGAAGCATCCATTGTGCAGCAACTTCCAGGAACTCTGGGACTACACCGAGCCTGATGGTGCCAATGAGAAGGTGAGCGAGGTGGTACTTGCTGCCCAGTTCTCTGACAACAGCGACTCCTGGGGCCGTTTCGGTAACCAGATGCACCTCTGCTTCCCATCTGTATATCAGAACCTGGCAGGTATGAAGCGAGATATTTCCGGCGACCGTGAGTTCAGCTATGTAAGCTCTACTGAATATACCATCCAGGTATTCGACCGCGTGAACGACTCTCGTTTCTGGAAGTCATTCATCACCAAGTATGGCTGCAACTATACCAATGGTGCTCCAAAGTGGGATGCTGAAGTCATGGCTAAGAATCCTGATGAATATACTGCAGAGGATGTAGCTGGCGAGCATCGCTTCGTGGGTGGTCAGATTGGTTTGAAGTATATCGTCAACAATCCTGGTGATACCCGTTTCACTCCTGGTCATGACAAGGATGGCAACGAGTCTAAGTCAGAGGATTTCGTATTGAAGAATGGCAAGGTCTGCCCAGAGCATACCTTTGTACGCTACTATGCCGGTCAGCCATTCCAGTGGAATACAGCCAAGGACAATACTACTCACTCTGGTAATTACTATACCATCTATCCACACAACCGTGGCGTAGCCTTGTCTAAGTTCCGTGACGGAGCTCGCAACTCTATCGCTTCTCAGTTTGGTACCCGCGATGCCATCATCGCCCGTTCTGCTGACGATGTGCTGATGGTTGCCGAGGCTTATATCCGCAAGAAGGACTACAGCAATGCCATCAAGTATCTCAACATGGTTCGCGACCGTGCCGGATATGCTGAGGGTGAGGATCGCTCTATCAGCCGTGACGGTGGTCAGGCTTACAAGAAGAACAGTGTCTGCACCAACAAGGGTGGCGGTTTCTCTTCCGAGGGTGCCATCTATACAGAGGAGAACACTTACTTCGAGTCAAACAACATTCCTGTAACTACCGCCGCAACCAAGAGCAGAATGCATCTGAACAGTGTTGATGACATTCTGAACTCAGAGGCAGATAAGCCTATCTACGAAGCCTTGAAGTGCAACACTGAGGCAGAGAAGATAATGTGCTTCCTCCTGAATGAGCGTACCCGTGAGCTGATTGGTGAAAGCCAGCGTTGGGAAGACCTGGCACGTACCAAGACCTTGGAGGCTCGCTGGAATGCATTCAACGATGGTTCTCAGCGTGGCATCGGTAAGTTTGACCCAGCCAAGCACTACTATCGTCCAATTCCTCAGTCATTCCTCGACGGTATCACCAATGCGAATGGTGCTTCCCTGAGCAATGAGGAGAAGGAGAAGATGCAGAATCCTGGTTACTAATCGGATATCTATAGAACAGAATCATATATGACAAAGGGCGGTATCTTTCTCCTGGCAGAAAGGTATCGCCTTTTTTCTTCTCATACGGGAAAATAACAGACGAATTGTATGATTGTCCGCTTCTTTGGATATTTTTACCAGGTAGATGAACCGGATTATGCGTACTTTTGTAGCAGAAATACAAAACAATAAACAACTATCATCATGCAAATCAAACAAATGTTGTTTCCGATGATGAGTATGGCGCTGACAATGGCTCCCTGCTCTCATCTCCATGCACAAGTGCAGACTCCGGTATCGCAGATGGAGAAGCTGGACCGTGGTCTGGTGGCTTTGCCTGCCCAGGACAAGGGAATCTTCCTCAGCTGGCGATTGCTGGGTACGGACAGCAAGAACGTATGCTTCGACATAGAAAGAGATGGAAAGATCATCGCTCACCAGGTGAAGCTGACCAATTTTACAGACCGGAAAGGTTCTGCTGCCAGCAGCTATCGTATCATCACTTATCAGAAGGAACCCAGGATGGATGCTCCGGCTGAAAGAGAAGTTTCGAAGGAGGTGAAGCCATGGAATGATCTCTATCGCTCCCTGCCCATCAACCGTCCTGCCGGCGGTGCCACTCCCGATGGAAAATCCTACGAATATACACCCAACGACTGTAGCGTGGGCGATGTGGATGGAGACGGAAAATATGAAATCATCTTGAAATGGGACCCGACCAATGCCCATGACAATTCGCATGACGGCTATACGGGAGAGGTCATCTTCGACTGCTACAAGTTCGACGGAACCCAGCTCTGGCGCATCAATCTGGGTAAGAATATCCGTGCCGGTGCCCACTATACCCAGTTCCTGGTCTATGATTTCGACGGCGATGGCAAGGCAGAAATGGTCTGCAAGACATCGGCTGGGTCGGTAGATGCCAGGGGCAGGTTTGTGAGCGATGTGGCTACGGATGAAGGAATCCGCTCCATCGACAATCATGCCGACTATAGCAATTCCTGCGGTCGCATTATGACCGGTCCTGAACTGCTGACGGTCTTCCATGGCGAAACCGGAAAGGCGATGCATACCATCTGGTATGAGCCCAACCGAGCCTTCGGTACGGGCAATCAGGTGGAAGAGGGGGAGCATCTGGAGAACGGATTCCCTGCCTACTCTTCTGTTTGGGGCGACAAGGCAAACTATGGCAACCGTGGCGAGCGATACCTGGCTGGTGTGGCTTTCCTGGAGGGTGCCGACAAGAAGCCGAGTGCCGTAATGTGCCGTGGCTATTATACCCGCTCTTATCTCTGGGCGGTAGATTTCGACGGAAAGGAACTCAAGACCAAATGGCTCCATGCTTCGCTGACTCCCAACGACTGGAAGGTGACCGATGCCGACGGAAAGGTGCTGAAGGAAGCTCATGGATGTAAGGCAACTGCCTATGCCCAGGGAGCGCACAGTCTGGCTGTGGGCGATGTGGACGGAGACGGACGTGACGAAATCACATACGGTTCGGCTGCCATCAACCCTGACGGAACCTTGTTGTATTCTACCGGATTGGGACATGGCGATGCGCAGCATCTTGCTGACCTGGATCCCGACCGTCCGGGCTTGGAATATTATATGGTACACGAAGAATATCCTTACGGTTCTGACCTGCGGGATGCGAGAACAGGCGAAATCCTGTTCCGTACACTCGATAAGGAAGATACCGGAAGAGGAGTGGCTGCTGATATCGATTCCAGGCATCGGGGATATGAATATTGGTGTTCGGATGCTCCTGTAGTAAGAGACATTAAGGGTAAGCCTGTTTCGGCAGAATCATCTTTATCCTCTCAGAAGAATCATGAAGCTGATCATTTCAGAAGTAATGAGAAAACGAGTTTCAGAGCTGTTTCCAGAATGCCGGCAATGAACTTCCGGATCTATTGGGATGGTGACTTGCAGGATGAACTTCTGGCAAACGGGCGTTCTCCTCATTTTCCTCCTTATCTCCAGAAATGGAACGGCAGCGAGGCGGTGGCTTTGCCTTTGAGCAATGGAAAACAGCTCTACGAGATGGGAAACTCGGTGAGTTGCAACTGGTCGAAGGCGACCCCGAATCTGCAGGCTGACCTCTTCGGCGACTGGCGAGAGGAAGTCATCTATTGGGACAAGAGCGATGCATCGCATCTCAACATCTTCACCACTAATATCCCTACGGAATATCGGGTTCCAACCCTGATGCACGACCATATTTACCGTATGGGAGTGGCATGGCAGAATGTAGGCTATAACCAGCCTCCACATCTGGGATATTATCTGCCCGATCATGCAGAAAGGATTAAGTGAAGAATGAAGAACGAAGAGTGAAGAATTCTCTTGTATATAATATAACGATAATAATTTGATAAAAAACGTAGCTAATGAAAAGAATATTATTCGCCATTTCATTGATGGCGGCAACAACAGCTTCTTTTGCCCAGGTGGCAAAACCGATGGAAGATGTCAACAAGGTTATCGACAATACCGTAGATAGCCTGAACAAGGCGATGACCGCTCGAATACAGCCGGGAACCAGCCGCAAGGGCAACAACCCGGTGCTCTTCCTCATAGGTAACTCTACCATGCGCAATGGCACATTGGGTAATGGTAATAACGGTCAGTGGGGCTGGGGATACTACGAGCACGAGTTCTTCGATGCCAACAAGATTACGGTAGAGAACCAGGCGCTCGGAGGCATGAGCAGCCGTACTTTCTACAACCGTCTGTGGCCGGATGTGCGCAAGGGCATCAAGGCTGGCGACTGGGTAATCATCTCCA
>ULTO01013572.1_pt1 | contig 16636 bp, 13 predicted proteins | sample 1957601 | NCBI WGS metagenome assembly ULTO01 (sample SAMEA4835734, study PRJEB28245) | human gut metagenome | biome: gut microbiome; material: fecal sample | place: Denmark | collected 2008 | reverse complement strand
GGAAATATAGGAACAGATATTGCGGATAAATACTTGGTTTGTTCTTATAAATATGAACATAAAAATTCCCGTTCACATTATGTGGACGGGAATTTCTGCATTTTGTAAGCAAATGTTAAAAAGGGGTTTTTACAAACAAAAATCGCGGTGACAGGATTTGAACCTGCGACCTCTTCGTCCCTAACGAAGCGCTCTACCAAGCTGAGCCACACCACGGCACTGAAAGAAAGTATAACACAAAGTTTTTGAATTGAAAAGACCTAAATTGAAAAAAGTGTATTTTTTATAGATTGTACATATAAAGGTACATATAAATGCCGCCCGGCCGATTATTTTGGCAATAATGGTATTGACATATAATATTATACGTCATATACTATACAAAACAGCAATATTATATAGCATATAATATTATACAGACGTAAATGGAGTCAGTTACATTGCGGTAAGAAAGAGAACATTTCGGCGGAAAGTATAATGGAAAGGAGAGGCCTATGGTTTTTAATACAGGTGCGGCTTTGCTGGATGCTGTTGTGCTTGCGGTTGTGTCCCATGAGGATGTGGGGACTTATGGCTACAAGATTACCCAGGAAGTCAGAAATGTAATTGAATTGTCGGAATCCACCTTATACCCTGTTTTGAGGAGACTGCAGAAATACGGGTTTTTAGATGTTTATGACAGGGAATGCGGCGGGCGGAACAGACGATATTACCGGATCACAACTTCCGGTATGACCCAGCTGAATCATTATAAGGGAGACTGGAAAGAATATTCTGAAAAGATAACCGGAATTTTTGAGGGAGGTGTTGTACATGAATAGAATAGAATTTTTGGAGCGTTTGGAAAGTCTTTTGGCGGATATTCCCTATACGGAGAGAAGGGAAGCCCTAAATTATTATACGGAATATTTTGAGGACGCGGAAAAGGATGACGAGGAGGTCATAAGAACTTTAGGGTCGCCGGAAGAGGTAGCGCACAATATCAGGGAAGAACTGGAAGGAAAGGAATTGGCGGAAATCGCGGATGCGCCTGCAGACGAAAAGGCGCCGGAATCCGGCGGGGGAACGGATGATAAAGAGGCTGACGGCGCTAAAAAGCAGCTGGAGGGCTGGCAGATAGCCCTGATCATTATAGGGGCTGTCGTTTTATTTCCTGTATACGGCGGTGTTATCGTCGGAGCCCTGGGAGCCTTTATCGGCGTGATCGCAGGATTTTTCGGCATCATCTTAGGGCTGATGGCGGCAGCTCTGGGCTGCGCCGTAGCGGCGGTATTTGTATTTGTAGTGGCAATCGTCAAATTTGCGGTATCTCCTCTGGCGTCCCTGTTTTTAATCGGGCTTTCCATTTTCCTGGCGGGAATTGCCATGCTGTGCATGATAGCAAGCTGGAAGAGCCTTACGGTGCTGATTCCGGCCATCTTTCAGGGAATTGCTTACATCTGGAATTCTATATTTCATAGGAAAGAGAGGGCGGCGGTATGAAAAAGGGAACAAAAATTTTTGTGTTTGGAGGACTGATCAGCCTTTTGGCAGGAGGCATGATCATGCTCATCACGGGCTGCATAGGCGGGCTTGGCATGTTCCGGACTATTGCCACCAGATATACCTTTTATCTCCATAACGACTATCACGGTATTTTCTGGTCCTGGGACGATCATGACCCCGGTAATTTTGCCGACCTTTCGGGAGAAGAAGAATTTAATGTTATAGCTGATGATATACATTCCCTCTACGTGGATGTGGACGGCGTGGAATTGAATATTGAAAATTACGAAGGCGGGAAAGACGGAGCAGGCCTGGTGGTAACAAAAGGGATAGGGCTCCGTACGGAATACAGTGCGGAAAACGGGACCCTTGCCATCAGATCCAAGGATGAATGGCTTACTTCTGCGGGAGAGGTAACCATCTATATTCCGAAGGGTATGGAATGGGATAAGGTGGAATTGTATGTGGGAGCCGGGACAGCCGATATTGAGGATATCCGGGCGCGAAAGCTGTCCGTAAACGTAGGCGCGGGAGAAGCGTCTTTGGAAAATGCAAGGGTTACGGAAACATTTACGGCATCTGTGGGAATGGGACAGTTGAAGTTTGACGGCGTTACGGACTGCGATATGGAAATTTCCTGCGGAATGGGCCAGATTCAGCTGGAACTTAACGGGAAAGCGCACTATGAGGATTATAATTATGATATAAGCTGCGCGGCAGGAAATGTTGAGATCGGACATATGAATTTTGCAGGTGTGGGAGTAAAGAGGACCATCGACAATAACAGCGGAAAGCATGTGGATGTGGACTGTGGAATGGGAGAGGTGGAAATCTCCTTTTAGAATAAGCTGGGAAATGACACGGTATCCCGAGGGATGAGGAGTGTTTATCCATATATCATTTTTACATCTTTGGGCCTTCTTTTTTCGGTTTTAGGAATAGTTTGGCATAGGTGCTCTAAAATGTGACATCATTTGTGACTGAAATATGGATGATACTTAAAAAAACCGATTAATTAATGAAAAAATAATAAAGATATGGGTAAATTAATGCGGAAATGCTGCTTTTGTATGTAGAAAGCGGCATTTCCTTTTATTTTCTATGTCACATTTTATGTCACATATTGTATCGTATGTCTTTTTGGAGTATATTTTGAAAGCAAATAAACAACAAAGGAGAGTAATTCAATGAAAAAGATTGCGAGGATTTTATTGATCGGTATTTTGATGTTTTGTATGGAGGGATGTGGAACTAAAGAAGCGGAAATAAATCAAGAAGAAATTACAAAAGATGCGGAAAATGTGGAAGTTGAACAAGTGGAATCTGAACAGGAGGAAGCATATGGCATGGATGAAGAAGGGGAAGATGAGGAACAAAATAACTCTTCAGTGAAAAAGATGGCAGAGACTACAGTGGTACTGGATGATATTAATTCTTTCGCGGATTATATGCTGAATTTGGAAGATGGTAAAACAGCTGTTGTGGTGTTTAATGAAGCTAGTGGGGAAGTGACCAATATACAGGACGGAGAGATGTACCAGTTAAAGGCGGATGACCGGATTTTTACAAAGGCCTGGGAGGAAATGGTTTTTTCAGGAAATGGGTTATTTGATGCGGAAGGGGAAGTTCATGGCGTTTACAATACAAATGGAAAATATGCAGAATTTGGGACTGTGGATAAAAGTGTGTTTTGCGCATGGGAATATGTTCCGGATTATAGTATGTATGAAGCGGGGGAAGAGGTTGAAAGCATTTATGGAAGCGGCAGAAAGGATGAAGATTTAGAATATATCCAAGTTTATTTTGTTACCCCAATTGGAACTGATGCTGGAAGCGTAAAAGAGGAAATGCCGGGAGATTATGAACGTTATCTGGAGAAACTTGACAGGGAAAGACTTCTTGGTTTCCATATTCCGGAAGGGTTTAAAGAGGATACGGAGGTCTCTAATGCTGGAAATGAAGAAAGGAAAAAGGGAGAGGCACAATTCTATCGGATGGGAGAAAGGATTCGGATTTTTTGGGCGAAAGTCGACACCTATTACAATTATGCGGCATTGTATGAAAGAGGAATTTCTTCGGAAGGAACGGAATGTATTGAAAAAGGAACAGTTGAGACACCTTATGGAGAAGTAAAAATTTACGATGAAATTATTTCCTACGATTTTGCTGATGCAGATGGAAATGCTACAGCAGGTCAGGCAAGATATAATCTGGGGATTTTTAAGTGGAATGGAAATATTTTTGTTATAACCTACGAGGATTGGAATGATACATATTATGATTCCGTGGATATGACGCAATATCAAGATAATTTAACGCCTCTTTTAGAGGAGTTGTTTTAAATCAGTATAATATTTGGCTTTGCCGGAACATGTGCTTTGACCGCTTTTGCATTTTGAGCAAATAAGAAAGTTGCAGTCTTACGATTATATTTAACAAACCAATTGTTTCCATACTTTAATAATGCTATAATAATATGGCCTGCAAGTCAGTTTAATTGCAGGCCATTAGAATTCCAGAGAGGAGCTAGATTAAAGTATGAAAGAAATGGAAACAGAAAAATTTAAGAAATTCGGATCATCCTTTCTCCTGCTTTTGTTAGGAGTAGGCGTGGGGCTGCCGGTCATAATCTCCCTGATCATGGCGCTTACAGGAAAAGGCGGCTTCCGGCTGGATGTTTTCCTGCCGCTTTGCCTTGTTTTTGCCTTTATCATATGGATGATCCTGCTGATGACGATTGCATGGGGAACCCTGACTCCCCTTCTTACAAAGGGCACCTATAAAAAGATCGATTCCCTCCCTTATCAGTTTAACAGTTCTTTCCAGGGAAGAAACGGAAGGCTGCTTATCGATGTGGATAACGGGATGATCGGATTTATTTCCGCATACAATCCTTTTGAGATCCAGATATTCAACGCATCCCGTATTGACAGAATGGAGACTATTGCCTCCACTATGACGGGCGTACGTTTTGTTTTCTATCTGGACGGAAAGAAAATGACCATGTATACCCTGCTTAGCAACAGGGCAGTCAACTTAAAGTCAAGCATGGGCGTGGAAGCCATATCCAAGGCGGATACCTTTGTGGAGCTTTTAAAGGCGGCAAAGAACCGTGCGGAAGGAAGAGCTTAAGATGAAGGAAGGGTTTAAGGCATGAAGCTGTTTTACTATCTGCCTGAGATCGTCTGTGTGGCCGCACTGGCGGCGGTACTCGTTTTTGGCTTGTTCTTTGTCAGGGATCTGTTTCGGAAAAAGAAGGGGGAGAGCAGCTGCATCTATTGTAAGGCGGCGGCTGCCAAGATCTCCCAGTATCCTTATCTTTTTCTCATTCCGGTCTCCTTCGGGGAGACTTATGCGGAACCGGAAAAATACCTCCTTTCCCATATGAGGCCCATAGCCGGGAAAGAACAGATCCCTACCGGTATGCGCGCCTGCTATGTAGAGGTTTACAGCTGTACCGGATGCGACAAAAAGCACGTGGTGGTCAAAGATTTTCTCCGGGTAAGGGGAGAGGACCACATAAAAGAGATCCATGAGTTTGCTTATGAGCCCTTCCGCCCGCTGTTAGAGGCATGGGAGGAGACAAATCAGGTACAGGAAAAGAGGAATCAGGCGCTGTGAAAAAAACAATTGTAAAGATCCTGGAGTTTGCCGCTGTTATCGCGGCTTTAGTCGTAGCCGTTCTGGTGGCGATGAATGTAGGCGTGGAGTCCATGCTCCGGGGAAAGGAAGAAGCCGTAACCCTGGAAATGACTGAAGGCGGACTTCCGGAGGATTATATCGGAATGCCTGCGGCGGATGATATTCCCCGCATTGAAGACGCAGAGATGTGGGAGGAAACATGGGCTACAAGCTATGTAACGGTTGAACCTACCGATATTATAGAAACAGGCGTGGGGGCAAGACACCCATGGGTTTCTGCCTATACGAATTCAGGCAGGCGGGGCGGTCCCAGAAAGCGGGCCGACGTTGCCAATATGGCGCTCGATATTCTGGGAGAGTACGGAGAATATTATCTGATAAAGCTTCCGGATGAATCTTATATCCTTTCGCAGATGTCAAGGGATGACGCCAGAAAGCTTAAGGCGGGAGGAGCGGTTACCCTTCCTGTGGGAAGAAAAGTGCCTTCCCATCAAAAGGTGATTTCCAGGATCGGGAATCTTTGTGAAGAATATGATGTGAATACGGAAAGTGTATTTTACTGCATTAACGATAAGTGGAATGAAGGACACAATATGATGGTCCTGCTGATCCGTCTGGGAATCGGGGCGGTCATAACCCTGGTGCTCGGAACGGTCCTGATTACCGTGATCGATAAGGTTTTGAAGGTTGACAGAGCCTGATGGAAATACAGTGCGAATGCGCTTTCAAAAAAGTAAATATTTACCATGGGCAAAGCCCGTTGCGGTCCTGTTTTTTTCTGCAATGGGTTTTGCAATGGAATGTTGTTTGTGATATACTGACCATGTATATCATTTTTTGTATTAAAATAAGTAAAATATTAAAATAAGTAAAAAGTGAGGCGGCAACATGAGTTATGAGGATTTGAGGGAGGATATCAGGAAACACCTGTATGCGAATATCATTCCATTCTGGAAGGGGTTAAAGGATGAAGAAGCCGGGGGATATTACGGACTGTTAAATTTTGATCTGGAATTGGACAAAAAAGCGGTCAAGGGCTGTATTTTGAACAGCAGGATCCTCTGGTTTTTTTCGAACGGGGTCACAAGGTTAAAGGACCGGGAACTGCTTCCTTATGCGGACCATGCTTTTGCATTTATGAAAGAGTACTGCTTTGATAAGGAAAACGGCGGCGTCTACTGGTCCTTAAATTACGACGGAAGCGTAAACGACCCTACAAAGCATACCTATAACCAGGCTTTCGCCGTATATGCCCTTTCCTCTTACTATGAGGCCAGCGGGAAAGAAGAGGCGAAAGTGCTGGCCTTTGAACTTTTTGATATCATAGAGGGAAAATGCAGGGATGAGGGAGGCTATCTGGAGGCGTTTACCGTGGATTTTTGTCCAGAATCCAACGAAAAGCTTTCGGAGAACGGCGTCATTGCTACCCGTACCATGAACACCCTTTTACACGTGTTTGAAGCCTATACGGAATTATACCGGGTGACCGGGGAAAAGAAAGTGGCGGATAAATTAAAGGAAATACTAGAGTGCTTTTATGAGGATGTCTATCATAAGGAAAGGCACAGGTTGGAAGTGTTTTTTGACAAGGACTATAAGAGCCTGATCGATCTGCATTCCTACGGACATGATATTGAGGCGGCCTGGCTCATCGATAAGGGCATGGATGTGTTAAGGGATGTGACGGACGCCGAAACAAAAGAAAAGATCGCCTTTATGACCCGGGATATTGCTAAGAATGTATTCCGTCTGGCATATGACGGCAGCAGTCTTGTGTGTGAGAATGAGAACGGAGTTGACAATCAATTGCGCATCTGGTGGGTGCAGTGCGAAGCCATCATAGGATTCTATAACGAGTACCAGAAGGATCATGACAAAAAGGAATATGCCGACGGGGCAAAAGCCCTCTGGGAATATGTCAAAGAGTTCATTGTGGATAAGCGCCCCGGTTCCGAGTGGCTTTCCGAAGTGGACGAAAACGGGGTCCCCTCCACAAGAAAACCCATTGTGGAACCATGGAAATGCCCTTACCACAACGGCAGGATGTGCTATGAAATGATAGAGCGCATTAAGGCATGACAAAAGAGCCTTCATGGCAGGGAGCGCCTGCCTGAACGAGATCGTGTATTGAGAGACGATACAGACAGACTAATATTTTTAAGGAGTGTTTAGATAAAATGAGCAAAGAACTGGAAAAGACCTATGATCCCCATGGAATGGAGGACCGCATTTACCAAAAATGGATGGAGAAGAAATATTTTCATGCGGAGGTTGACCCTGATAAAAAACCTTTTACCATTGTGATCCCCCCGCCCAATATTACCGGGCAGCTCCATATGGGACACGCTCTTGACAATACCATGCAGGATATTTTGATCCGCTTTAAAAGGATGCAGGGGTATAATGCATTGTGGCAGCCGGGAACGGACCATGCCTCCATTGCCACAGAGGTCAAGATCATCGAAAAACTAAAAGAGGAAGGCATCGATAAGCATGATCTGGGCAGGGACGGCTTTTTAGAGCGCGCCTGGGAATGGAAAAAGGAATACGGCGGCCGGATCATCGGGCAGTTAAAGAAATTAGGTTCTTCCTGTGACTGGGACAGAGAGCGTTTTACCATGGACGAGGGCTGTAACCGGGCGGTAACGGAGGTTTTCTGCAAGATGCATGAAAAGGGCTGGATCTATAAAGGCGCCCGCATCATCAACTGGTGCCCCGTCTGCAATACTTCCATTTCCGATGCAGAGGTTGAATATGAGGACCAGGCAGGTCATTTCTGGCATATCAAATACCCGCTGGTAGACGAAAACGGCAAGCCCAGCACAACGGAATTTCTGGAATTTGCCACCACTAGGCCGGAGACCATGCTGGGGGATACGGCCGTTGCCGTACATCCCGATGATGAAAGATATACCTATCTTCACGGCAGGCAGGTATGGCTTCCCATTGTAAATAAGGCGATCCCCGTAGTGGAGGATACTTATGTCGACATGGAATTCGGAACGGGCGTTGTCAAGATCACACCCGGCCATGATCCTAATGACTTTGAGGTTGGAAAACGTCATGATCTTGAGATCGTCAACATATTGAATGATGATGCTACCATCAACAAAAACGGCGGCGTTTATGAAGGAATGGACCGTTATGAGGCCAGAAAAGCCATTGTTGAAGAGCTGGAGAAGCAGGGGCTTTTGGTCGAGATCGAGGATTACAGCCACAATGTAGGAACCCACGACAGATGTAAAACGACTGTGGAGCCTATGGTAAAAGAGCAGTGGTTTGTAAAGATGGATGAATTGATAAAGCCTGCGGTAAAGGCGGTCAAAGAGGGAGAGATCAGGCTGGTTCCCGAGCGCATGCAGAAGACCTACTTTAACTGGACCGATAATATCCGGGACTGGTGTATTTCCAGGCAGCTCTGGTGGGGACACAGGATTCCCGCTTATTACTGCGACGAATGCAAGGAAGTGGTAGTGGCAAAGGAGAAGCCCGCTGTATGTCCGAAATGCGGCTGTACCCATTTTACCCAGGATCCCGATACCCTGGATACATGGTTTTCTTCCGCATTATGGCCCTTCTCCACTTTGGGCTGGCCGGATGAGACAGAGGACTTAAAATATTTCTATCCTACGGATGTGCTTGTAACGGGCTATGACATCATTTTCTTCTGGGTCATCCGCATGATCTTCTCGGGCTATGAGCAGATGAAGGAAAAACCCTTTAAGACCGTTTTGTTCCATGGCCTTGTGAGGGATTCCCAGGGAAGAAAAATGAGCAAGTCCTTGGGAAACGGCATCGATCCTTTGGAGATCATAGAAAAATACGGGGCGGACGCTCTGCGCCTTACTCTGATCACGGGAAACGCACCGGGCAACGATATGCGTTTCTATTATGAAAGAGTGGAGGCGGCAAGGAATTTTGCCAATAAGGTATGGAATGCGTCCCGTTTCATCATGATGAATATGGAAGGCAAGGAAATCCCGAAAGACGCAGGAAAATATTTAGAGCCTGCGGATAAATGGATCATCAGCAAATTGAACCGTCTGGTAAAAGAAGCGACGGACAATATGGAAAGATATGAGCTCGGCATTGCGGTACAGAAGGTCTACGATTTTATCTGGGATGAATTCTGCGACTGGTATATCGAGATGGTAAAGCCCAGGCTTTATAACAGCGACGATGTAAACAGCCAGAATGCGGCCCTTTATACCTTAAAGCTGGTATTGATCGACGCGTTAAAGCTCCTGCATCCTTATATGCCTTTTATCACGGAAGAAATTTTCTGCACGCTCCAGTCGGAGGAAGAATCCATTATGATCTCCTCCTGGCCTTTAGCGGATGATAACAGGGCTTTTGATAAGGAAGAGAAGGAGATCGAGATCTTAAAGGAAGCGGTCCGCGGCATCAGGAACGTCCGCACGGGAATGAACGTGCCTCCCAGCAGAAAGGCGCAGGTCTATGTAGTGACTGAAAAACCGGAGATAGCTTCCGTATTTGAAGAAGGGAAGCTGTTCTTTGCGACTCTGGCCTATGCTTCCGAGGTACTGGTGCAGGAAGATAAGGCAGGAATCGCCGATGATGCGGTAAGCGTAGTGATCGAAAACGCTACGGTCTATATACCCTTCGCGGAGCTTGTGGATATCGGACAGGAAATAGAGCGTTTAAAGAAAGAAGAAAAACGCCTTCAGGGAGAGATCGCCCGCAGCAACGGTATGTTAAACAACGAGAAGTTTATGAGCAAGGCGCCTGCCGCCAAGATAGAGGAAGAAAAGGGCAAGCTGGAAAAATATACCCGGATGCTTGAACAGGTCAGGGCAAGGCTTGAAACTTTACAATAGCGTATCCGAAGAAGGCAGGGACGGATCGCCGGAAAGAAGATCCGCAAAGCCGGACCGGTAGAAAAATATCAGAAGGAAACAGTAAAAGAGAACAGTAAAAACGCATATGCGGGGGAGGAAAGTAAGATGTTTAAGAAATCCGGGATTTTGAAGACGATCATCTTAAGTCTGTTGGTTGTGATGCTTCTGCCTTGGCAGGCTTACGCGGGAAGTCTGGAAAGCGTTTCGGAAAATACCATAGAGAATGAGCCGGAGGAGAAGGAGCAGGAAGATAAAAACAGCAGGGATCCGGAGCTGGAAGACGGCAAAGATCAGATGGAGGAGGATGAAGAGACAGTATATACTTTTACGGTAGAAGATATGCAGGAGTATATAACGGATGAAAACATCCTTCTGCCGGAATCGGCCGCAGAGGCAAGGGCGGCTATTGTGGCAGGCTTAAAGGCTCACGCGGATTATATCGATTTAAGCCCTTACGGAATTACCTATAACGAATTTTATAACATCCTTCATAAAGATATTCTCTACCGGGAAGGCTCCCTGTTTTACGTAACGGGCGGTTCTTCCGGAGGCAGCGGGAACTATGTGACCTGGTACAGGCCCAGTTATATAGAGAACGAAGAGGCTATAGCAAGCGTGCTTAAGAAGGCGGTCAGGGAATGCGTGACGCCGGATATGAACGATCTGCAGAAAGCCCTGGCGCTGCACAACTGGCTGGCAACCCACTGTACTTATGATCATGAAGGAATTGCAGGGGATAACAAATACAGGGCGTATGGCGCATTGGTAATGAGGACCGCCGTCTGCGAAGGATATACGGCAGCCTATACCATGCTGGCAAGATATGCCGGACTTGAAGTGGGGACTGCCAGCGGCGGCAACCATAAGTGGAACCAGATAAAGATCGACGGACAGTGGTACAATGTGGACGTCACATGGGATGGGCAGGAAGGCTTTGCAGAGGTTTATTACGGCAATTTTATGGTCAGCGACGGCAGACTGAGACGGAATCATACCATATCCATCCAGGACAATCCCTGTACCAGCGCCATTTATGACAACGGAGGCTTCTGGGGAAAGAATGCGGCCAGAAGGACCGACAGCGCGGTGGTCCCTATAAACGGGACGACAGCCTATGCTTTGAGCTACGACGGCAGAAACATGAAACTCCTTACCATAAATATGGCCACAGGGGCGGAACAGGTGGTACGTACCTTTAACAGCGATGTCAAATGGGGGACGAGCTATTATGCCCAGTGTTCCCTGCTGCGGACCGGCGGAAGAACCTATTTCAACGATGCAAGAAATATTTATCAGATAGAGGATAACGGAAATATATCCCTGCTGTGGACCTATGGAGGCTCGGACGGCAGGCTGATTTACGGTATCTGGGAAAGAGACGGCGGACTGGAGGCTTTGGTCGGAAACAGCGAGAGCATGTCGGCGGGGCAGGGAATAAATGTTCCCCTCCCGGAATCCGTAATTCCGGATATAACCGGTTTTGTAAAAAGGCTTTATACGGTCTGTCTGGGAAGGAATTATGACAGCGCAGGACTGAGCGACTGGGTTTCCAGACTGAACAGCCACAGGGAAACGGCGGCCCAGGTGGCCTACGGATTTTTCTTCGGCGATGAATTCAAAATGAAGAATTTAAGCGACAGGGAATATGTGGAGGTCTTATACCGTACCATGTTTGACAGGGAAGGAGATCCCGCAGGCATGGCCGACTGGCTCGACAAGCTGGAAAACGGCATGAGCAGGCTCTACGTATACCGCGGCTTTGCGGAATCGACGGAGTTTCAAAACCTTTGCGACAAATATGACGTGACAAGAGGAAGCGTAGAGGTTTTTGCATGGCGCGACCGCAATGTGGGGGCTACGGGATTTATTGCAAGGCTCTATACAAAGATGCTTGGCAGAAGCTTTGACGAGGACGGGCTGGAATACTGGTGCCACTATTATCTGACGGGCCAGAGGTCCATTGAAGATATTGCGTCGGACGGTTTCCTCCATTCAGAGGAATTAAGGATGCAGAATCTTTCCGATGAGGAATTTGTAAAGAGGATGTATCGGACCTTCCTAAACAGGGAGGCGGAGGCCGACGGACTTTCCTACTGGCTTTCACAGCTGCGCTCGGGGGCAAAAAACAGGGATACCCTGGTGTACGGTTTTACCCAGTCTCCCGAATTTGCACAGTTGAAGGCTCACTACGGACTATAATTTCCATAATTTACGAAAGAGAAAAAGAAAGATGCAGAGGGGTACGGAAAAAAGCGGATAAATACCATTCAAGGAGGGAATCCCTATGACGGATAATAAAAAACAGCCAAGAGATTTTCAAGGAGTAGACGTGGGGGACTCCCTTTTTGACATGTATGATAAATCCCGGACCTATGTCAGGATCACGGAAAACGACAGGCAGGCGTGGCTTTACCTGTGTCCTAAAGAGGGGGGAGTCCCCTATACCAAGAACGAGCTGATAGAGCTTTTAAGGGAAAATGACGTGGTTGCAGGCCTTAACGAGGATAATCTCATTGCCATGGCCAAGAAAAAGGTATACGAAAGAGAAATCAAGGTGGCGGAATATATTGCCCCCAAAGAAGGAACGGACGGCTATTACGAGTACTTTTTTGACGTTAACAGGGATCGGAAAAAGCCTTTGATCAGAGAGGACGGTTCCGTAGACTACCAGAGCATGAACACGGTCAACAGCGTGCAGGAAGGGGACGTTTTGGCGAAATACCATCCCGCTGTGGACGGCGTGCCGGGAATCGATGTGAGGGGCGTTGAAATTCCCATAAGGCCGGTAAAAAATCTGCCCGCTTTAAAAGGGAAGGGGATCGTTACGGCGCCCGGGGATGAAAACGTGTATCTGGCGGCACAGGAGGGTAAGGTAGAATACCGCGGCGGTAAGATCTTTGTGAACAATGTGCACAGGATCACGGGAGACGTGGATCAGTTAATAGGAAAAATAGAGTTTTACGGGGATGTGCTGATCGCAGGAAATGTGGAGGCAGGGACTACGGTCCGCGTGGGAAAAAGCCTTACTATAGAAGGTACCGTGGAGGCGGCGGATCTGACGGCAGGCGGAGACATCATCTTAAAGCGGGGGATCCAGGGCAACCAGAAGGCCAAGATCGTCTGTGCGGGAGATGTTTATGCCGATTTTATTGAGCACACAACGGTACAGGCGAGAGGCAATGTGGAGGCCAACATTATTTTAAATTCCCACATAGAGGCGGACGGGAAGGTCGTGCTGACAGGAAAGAAAGGCACATTGATCGGCGGAAATGTCCACGGAACGAAGGGGATCGATTGCAAGGAGCTTGGCAATGAAGCGGAAGTAAAGACGGTCGTTCATGCGGGATGCCTTCCCGAGGTCATGACAAAGCAGAGAAGGTTCCTGAAGGAAGAAGAGGAGCTGAAGCTGGAGATGGAAGAGGTACTTGCGGGCTTAATGGATGTGGAAGGCAAGATAAAGGCCACGGGGAACAAAACCCCTCTTCTGGCCATGCAGCTGGCTTCTTTAAAAGAAAGGAAGACAAACCTGGAAGAGAGGACTGCCGAATGCAGGGAAAATCTTGAGGCGGTCAACGCTTATATGGACAAGGCCAGGGGTGCCACCGTAAAGGTGGAGGGAAATCTGTATAAGGGCAGCATTATCTGCATAGACCAGTGCAAAATGCCTGTTACCGATAATACCATGTATATGGAGTACCGGAATATTTCAGGTATGATAGCGGGGAACGTGCTGATTTAGGAAGGAGCCCGGAAGGGCAGAACGGCAAAAATGGAAGAGCTTTATGAAATAACGGGACGACGGATAGAGACTTATGAAGAAGCGGAGGGTTTTCTTTATGCCCTTCCCAAATTCACAACGAAAAACGACTTATCCCATACAGGGGAATTATTGCAGAGAATGGGAAATCCCGGAAGGGAAATTATAAAGATCCATGTGGCGGGGACCAATGGCAAGGGAAGCGTCTGCGCTTATCTGCAAAGTCTTTTGGAGGAATACGGATATAAGACGGGGGGATTTATATCCCCCCATTTAGTGACTATGCACGAGCGCTTTCTGATAAACCAAAGGCCGGTGGAAAACGGACTTTTTATGGAGGCCTTTTTTTATGTAAAAAATATGGCGGATGCCGCGTTACGTGAAGAGATTCCCTACCCTTCGTTTTTTGAGTTTCTCTTTTTGATGGGAATGTACATTTTCGGGAAAGAAAAGGTTGAGGTCCTGATCCTGGAAACGGGCCTTGGGGGAAGGCTGGACGCCACCAATATTTTTCCGGATACGGAAGTCTGCGTCATTACCCGCATCGGCCTGGACCACTGCAGGTATCTGGGGGATACAAAGGAAGCGATCGCAGGGGAAAAAGCGGGCATTATAAAAAAAGACGCAAGTGTCATTTTTTTGGATCAGGAAGCTTCCGTAAGGAAGGTTCTGGAAAAAAGGATAAGGGAGGCGGGAGCTTTTCCCTGCCTTTTGGAGGCGGATGCATATTCTGTAGAAAAAATAAAACATAAAAGCATTGATTTTTCTTATAAATCCCGATATTATAATTATATTAATCTAAGTGTGTCCACAAATGCCTTATATCAGGTAGAAAACGCGGCGCTGGCCATAAGGGCTTTTGAGGTCTTTTTGGGCAGGAAACAGTTGACAGAAATGTCGGAGGACAGGATCCGCAGGGCGGTTGCCGCCTCTTTTTGGGAAGGACGCATGGAAGAGGTGCTTCCCGGCATCTATTTTGACGGGGCGCACAATGAGGACGGGATCCGGGCTTTTCTGGAATCCGCAAAGGCAATGAATGTAAAGGGCAGGAAGATATTATGTTTTTCTGCCGTAGAGGATAAAGCATACGGGCGCATGATCTCCATGCTCCATGAAGCCGGGCTTTTTGAGACCGTTGTGGCGGTGGAAATGGAGGAGGAAAGGGGCGTCCGTCTTGGGGAATTGAAAAAGTGCTTCTCACAATATAAGAAGTGGAAGGTCATATATGCCAAAGGCGCTTTAAATGCGTTAAAAAGCTGCGAAGATGAAAAGGGGCAGGAGGACATGGTATATATTGTGGGATCTTTATATTTGGTGGGCTTGGTAAAGTCTTTATTAAGGAGGGAACACCATGATCAATTTTGAGGAAGAGCTGAAGAATTTTCATCCCAGCCTGGAAATAGACGAGGCGGAGGACGCCATTTACAATCAGGATCTGACGGATATGGCCGATCTGCTTGTAAATATGATAAAGGATGTTAAAGACGCAGAAAATTAGTACGGAAAAACAGATGGGAGATTGCCATGAAATGCTTTCAATGTGGCTGTGAACTGTCGGATAAGGATTTCTGTACAGGCTGCGGCGCAGATGTGAAATTATACAAAAGGATCATGTATGTGGCCAACCGTTTCTATAATGACGGGTTGAATAAGGCCGGCGTGCGGGATCTGTCAGGTGCCATAGTCAGCTTGAGACAGGCATTAAAATTTAATAAAAACCATGTAGAGGCAAGGAACCTTTTGGGACTTGTCTATTTTGAGATGGGGGAGACGGTGGCCGCATTGAGCGAATGGGTCATCAGCAAGAATATCCGTTCCCAGAAAAACATAGCGGACGATTATATCAATGACGTACAGTCAAATCCCACCAGATTGGAAACCATTAACCAGACGGTCAAAAAGTACAATCAGGCCCTTTCTTACTGCTATGCGGAAAGCAGCGATCTGGCCATCATACAGTTAAAAAAGGTGGTATCCTTAAATCCCAGATTCGTAAAAGCCCACCAGCTTCTGGCGCTTTTATATATGAATAGCGAGGAATGGGAAAAGGCCCAGCGTATCCTGTATAAGAGCCTGAAGGTAGATGTGAACAATACCACCACCCTGCGCTACTTAAAAGAAGTGGAGTTCATGCTTGAGGGGGATGAGACCGCAGGGGTAAAAAGGAAAAAGCAAAACGTTTCAAAGGATGCGGTTACCTACCAGAGCGGGAACGAGACCATCATCCAGCCCATCAGTCCCAAGGAGCCTATCGTAGGTGTGCCCACGATTTTAAATGTTGTCATAGGCATAGCCATAGGCCTTGCCGTATGTTATTTTCTGGTGGTGCCTGCCAGAGTGCAGTCGGCGAGGGCGGAGGCCGATGAACAGCTGAGGCTGATCAGTGAAAATTCCGATGAAAAGACGGCCCAGATCACGGACTTAGAGCAGAGAGTGGAAGCGCTTACCGACGAAAACGCCAAGCAGCAGGAACAGATCACTTCCTATGCAGGGGAGGGCGGCGCGCTGCAGACTGTTGACGGACTGTTGGAAACGGCCAGAAAGTATATCAATGATCCCGAAGATTTAGACGAAGTTTCCGACGAGCTTTATAAGCTGGACCGGACTTATGTGGAAAACGGAGCCTCAGAGGCCTATAAAGCCCTTTATGAAGAATTGTTGGCCCAGGTAGGGGAAAAGATCGCAGAGGACTGCTTTAAGGAAGGGACGGCCCTGAAGAATCAGGGAGATTATTCCGGGGCTGTTGAGCTTTTGGAGAAGGCGTGGTATTTCAGGAATACCGATGCGGAGATATTATACATTCTTGCGGAAACCTATCAGGAAGCGGATAACATGGATAAGGCGCTGGAATTATACAATCAGCTGCTCACATCCTTCCCGGATTCCGAATATG
>ULTO01039275.1_pt1 | contig 16672 bp, 14 predicted proteins | sample 1957601 | NCBI WGS metagenome assembly ULTO01 (sample SAMEA4835734, study PRJEB28245) | human gut metagenome | biome: gut microbiome; material: fecal sample | place: Denmark | collected 2008 | reverse complement strand
GCAAGGAGCAGCCTGTCTATTTTGGGAGAAAGCACCAGGACCATCTGTGTGGGCTGCCATGACGGAAATATATCCATCCCTCATAAAAAGCGGTGCGAAAATTATTCCGGCAGGGGTCCCAGCGTTTTTTCTTTAAGGAAGCCCGATGTAGTAGCGCCGGGCACCGAGATCGTTTCCTGTTCCCACAAAAATGCCTTCGGCTATGTAAAAAAAAGCGGCACTTCCATGGCATGTCCCATTGTCAGCGGCCTTGGGGCGTTATTGATCGAAAAGTATCCCTATATCCATGTTGACGAGCTGATGAACAGGCTGCGGAGGGGAACCCTGGATTTGGGGGAAGCCTGGACGAAGCAGGGCTACGGCATGATAGACGGGGAGAGAATATTCGGAAAAACCGTTTCCTAATGCTTATTGACATATAAAGTATGATTGTATACAATAATACAGGAATGTGGATGGAGCCTTTTTGACCATATTCTGAGAGGAGACCCGGTTTATGAATATGAATAAAGATTATGATGCGGTCAATCTGTTTGAAAACAGACCCGTTACCATGAATTCCCATAACAATCTGTTGGAGATCGAGGAGCATATGTATATTCTGGATGACGTGAAGAAACCCAATGTTTTCCGGAATATGTTTCCTTATTCGGAGGTTCCCAAGATTCCCTTTAATGACAGGATCGTACCCCATAATATGCCCAAAGATATCTGGATCACGGATACCACCTTCAGGGACGGACAGCAGTCGCGCACTCCCTATACCACGGAGCAGATCGTAACGATTTACGATTATCTGCACAGGCTTGGGGGACCCAACGGCATGATCCGTGCCAGCGAGTTTTTTCTTTATTCCAAAAAGGACAGGGACGCCGTTTACAAATGTATGGAGCGGGGCTACGAATTTCCCGAGGTAACCAGCTGGATCCGTGCCAGCAAGGAGGATTTCAAGCTGGTCAAGGAAATCGGCATGAAGGAGACGGGGATCTTAGTAAGCTGTTCCGATTATCATATTTTCCTGAAGCTGAAGATGACAAGAAGGCAGGCTATGGAGCATTATCTGAGCGTTGTACGGGACTGCCTTGAGGAGGGCATCAGCGTCCGCTGTCATCTTGAAGATATTACCAGGGCGGATATCTATGGCTATGTTGTGCCTTTCTGCCTGGAGCTGATGAAACTGATGGAGGAGTATCAGATCCCCATTAAGGTCCGTGCCTGCGATACCATGGGATACGGAGTCAATTATGCCGGCGCGGTCATACCAAGAAGCGTACAGGGGATCATTTATGCCATCCATACCCATGCGGGAGTTCCCCATTCCCTGATCGAATGGCACGGGCATAATGATTTTTATAAGGCCGTATCCAATTCAACGACGGCGTGGCTCTATGGCTGTTCCGGCGTCAATACGTCTTTGTTCGGTATCGGCGAGCGTACGGGAAATACGCCTCTTGAGGCCATGGTATTTGAATATGCCCAGCTAAAGGGAAACCTAAACGGCATGGATACGACGGTCATTACGGAGCTTGCGGAGTATTATGAAAAAGAGATCGGTTATGAAATCCCGCCCAGAACGCCTTTTGTAGGAAAGAACTTTAATGTGACCAGGGCGGGGATCCATGCGGACGGCCTCTTGAAAAATGAGGAGATTTATAATATCTTTGATACAGAGAAGTTTTTAAACAGGCCTGTGCGCTGCGCTGTGTCCAATACATCGGGCCTTGCGGGCATTGCCCACTGGCTGAATACTTATTTCGGGTTAAAGGGAGACGAGCAGTTTCAGAAAAACGACGCTTTGATCGCAGAATTGAAAAAGTGGGTGGATAAACAGTATGAGGACGGCCGTGTGACGGTCATTACGGATGAAGAGCTGGTGGAACGCATCATCGCAACCTGCAGGGAGCTTGGGATCGATTATCCGGGAGAGAAAAATCAGTAAAAGGAAGTAAAATTCATGAGTGACTATAATCTAAAAGAAGAGGTTACGGACAAATATTCTCTGCGCGGAAGGGTTTTCCACAAGATCAGGGAGGATATTCTGAACGGAAAATATAAGGAAAATGACGAGCTCAGGGAAGCGGCCATAGGAGATGAACTGGGAGTTTCCAGGACTCCTGTAAGAGAGGCCTTCAGGCAGCTGGAACTGGAAGGATTGATCCGTATCGTACCCAATAAGGGAGCTTATGTGACGGGAATCACTTCTAAGGATGTGGCGGATATCTATATGATACGGTCCCTTCTCGAGGGGCTTTGTGCCGAGTGGGCGTCGGAGCATATCACGGAAGAGCAGATGCAGGAAATGGAAGAAAATGTATATCTTTCGGAATTCCATGCGGGGAAAGGACATACGGAGCAGATTGCCGTTTTGGACAACCGTTTTCATGAAATCTTGTATGAAGCCTGCGACAGTAAGATGTTAGAGCACTTATTGAAGGATTTCCATCAATACGTGTACCGTGTCAGGAAACAGACGCTTTCCCAGGATTCCAGAGGAAATGCATCCAATCATGAACATCGGGAAATCATGGAAGCGATCAAGGCACATGACGGCGAACGTGCGGCGGAGCTTGCAAAGCTCCATATGCTGAAGGCCTATGAAAACATCAAGCAGAAGGGGCTGTTAAAAGAATAGCTGATATTGGTTTTAAGACGGAAAACAGCCCGGCAGACGGGATTCGGAATGGAATGTGCCGGACAGATGCGGATATAGAGGGATATTGAAAATAATAATAAATGAAAGGACATGAACAGATGGCAAAAATTGAGATGAAGACACCCCTTGTAGAGATGGATGGAGATGAAATGACCCGCATTCTCTGGAAAATGATTAAGGACGAGTTATTGCTTCCTTATATCGATCTGAAGACGGAGTATTATGATCTGGGCCTTTCCTACAGGAATGAAACCGACGACCAGGTAACCGTTGACAGCGCAGAGGCAACGAAAAAATACGGCGTTGCGGTAAAGTGCGCCACCATCACGCCTAACGGGGCGCGTATGGACGAATATCATTTAAAGGAAATGTGGAAAAGCCCCAACGGAACCATCAGGGCGGCTTTGGACGGAACCGTATTCCGGACGCCCATCGTGGTCAAGGGCATCGAGCCCTGTGTCAGAAACTGGGAAAAGCCCATTACCCTTGCCCGCCATGCATACGGGGATGTGTATAAGAACACGGAGATCAAGGTTAACGGACCGGGAAAAGCGGAGTTAGTCTTTACGGATGAAGCGGGGAATGAAACAAGGGAACTGATCCATAATTTTACAGGTGCGGGGATCATCCAGGGAATGCACAATACGGAAAAATCCATTGAAAGCTTTGCAAGGGCCTGCTTTAATTATGCACTGGATACCAAACAGGATCTGTGGTTTGCCACAAAGGATACCATTTCAAAGAAATATGACCATACCTTTAAGGATATTTTCCAGGAGATCTTTGACGGGGAATATAAGGACAAATTTGACCAGGCTGGAATAGAATATTTCTATACGCTGATCGACGACGCCGTTGCCAGGGTAATGAAGGCAAAGGGCGGATTCATCTGGGCGTGCAAAAACTATGACGGGGATGTTATGAGCGATATGGTAAGCAGCGCCTTCGGCTCCCTTGCCATGATGACCTCCGTACTGGTATCCCCTTCCGGCGTTTATGAATACGAGGCTGCCCACGGGACGGTACAGAGACATTATTATAAGCACTTAAAAGGGGAAGAGACCTCTACCAATTCCGTTGCCACGATATTTGCATGGACGGGCGCTTTGCGGAAACGCGGGGAGCTGGACGGCATAAAAGAGCTTATGGAATTTGCGGACAGGCTGGAGAAGGCGACCATCGCCACCATCGAATCGGGCAGGATGACAAAGGATTTGGCATTGATAACCTCGTTAAAAGATGTTACAGTACTGAATAGTGAGAACTTTATTAAAGAAATCAGGAAAACTTTAGAGGAAATGTAATTGTTATGGATTTTATATCTGTAGCTTATCTGGGCTTTTTAGGAATATTGATCGTTTTGTATTATGTGATACCCAAAAACAGGCAGTGGATCCTGCTGCTTGTTTTTGGTATCTTTTTTTATAGCTGTTTTTCCTTGAAAATGTGGATATTCCTGCTCTTTACGGCGGTAACCACCTATTTGTACGCCCGTTTCTTTTGCGGATCGGGAAGGTGGCTTTTTGTGATAACGGCGGTAAATGTGCTGGCGCTTTTTTTACTTAAGCTGTCGGCTTCCGGGCTTTCCTTTGTAAAGGGGCTGGGGATCGACCGCTTTGCAGTACTGTTACCTGTGGGGATCTCGTTTTATACCCTGCAGACCATTGCCTATATGACGGATGTACATAAGGGAAGGATCGAAGCCCAGAAAAATTTTTTCAAATATCTTTTGTTCATTACCTTTTTTCCACAGATCTTACAGGGACCTATCCCCAGATATGAGGAGATGGGAAGCCAGCTGTATGAGGGACGGGCTTACAAAACGGAGAATTTAAGGGACGGCGCCTATCTGATTCTCTGGGGCTTTTTCCAGAAGATGGTCATAGCGGACCGGTGCAATATCGTTGTCAATGAAATATTCGGAAATTACACGGGGTATGACGGACTTTATTTCCTGATAGGGGGCATCCTGTACAGCTTACAGCTGTATACGGACTTTGCGGGATGCGTTTCCATTGCATCGGGAAGCGCAAAGATGCTTGGCATTGAGCTTACGCAGAATTTTGCCCATCCCTATTTTGCTCTGTCCATTAAGGATTTCTGGCGAAGATGGCATATTTCCTTAAGCCGGTTTTTAAAGGATTATATTTATATCCCCTTAGGCGGGAACAGGAAGGGAAAGCTTAGGAAATATAGTAATCTCATGCTGACCTTTTTTATAAGCGGGATCTGGCACGGGATAGGCACCCATTTTCTCATATGGGGGCTTTTACACGGCTTTTACCAGGTTATGGGAGAGGTGCTTTTGCCCGTTAAGGAGAGAATGTTAAAAATAACGGGAATGGAAAAGGGATGTTTTGCCCATCGCTTTTTTTCCAGGCTTTTTACCTGTTTTCTGGTTATGACGGCATGGATATTTTTCCGTGCGGAAAGCACGTCCAAGGCAGTCTATATGGTCTGCCATATGTTTATGAAGTGGAATCCGTGGATCCTGTTTTCGGGCCAGCTTTATGCCCTTGGCATGACGGAAGAGGAATGGCTTTTGCTGATTCTTTGCATAATCCTTCTGATCGCCATCGCCGTGCTGCACGAAAAGGGGATCCGTATCAGGGAAAGCTTTGCAAAGCAGCCCTTAATCTTTCGGTGGCTTATATTGTTCGCGGGGATCTTTGTGATCCTCATAGCGGGGATCTACGGACCGGGATATGACTCGGCACAGTTTATTTACGGAGGGTTTTAGATGAAAAGATGGAAAGCCCTGATCAAGTGCATAGCGTTTATCTCTATTTTTGTCCTGCTGTTTTTGTATGTGCAGGAGCTTCTCAGGGATAAGTGGGCGGAAGGGGAGTACAATGTAACGACGAAGGTCAGGGGATTTTATGAAGAAGAGGAAAATACTCTTGATGTGATCTTTATAGGCTCCAGCCAGATGTATGCGGATATGGCTCCTGCGGTGCTGTTTCATGAATACGGCATTACCTCTTATGATTTCTGCGCCAATGAGCAGCCGATGTGGATCTCTTATTATTACATTAAGGAGGCGCTTAAACATCAGACGCCTAAAGTTATCGTGCTGGATGTGTTTACCGTATACGGGGAGGATTATGAAGAGGAAGGGGTTACCCATATCAATCTGGATGACCTGCCCATGTCCCTTAACAAAATAGCCGCGATTTGCGACAGCGTGCCGGCAGGAATGCGTTATTCCTTCTATTTTCCGCTGGCAAAGTATCATAACACCTGGACGGATCTCTTTGAGGGAAAGGCGGAGCTTTCCTTTTACCATGAAAGCGATCCCTATAAAGGGTATTCTCCCTTTGTTTTTGCGGCGGATTATGAAGAAAGCGCAAAGCCCGAGGTGGTAAACCAAAGGGAAAGCGAGCCTATACCGGAGCGTGCAGGGATATGGCTTCGCAAAATCATCGACCTTTGCAAAGAGGAAGGGGTTTCCCTTGTCCTTACTAAAACCCCTAACGGGAATGCGGAAAGACAGAAACTGTATAACAGCGTATCAGAGCTTGCTAAAGAAACCGGTACGCCTTTTCTTAACATGAATGTGCTTTTAGACGGACAGGCCCATGTCAATGTACTGCAGGCCGAGAAAATATCCATGCTGATGGGAGAGTATCTCGTTTCCCATTATGAGTTTGAGGATAAAAGAAAAGATCCGGCATATGCGGAATGGGTGCAGGATGCAGGGCTGTTTTACAGGCAGAAGGCAAAGTGCCAACTGATCAGTGCCCGGACCTTTGAGGAATATATCCCTCTTCTTGCGGATGAGGATTATATTGTCTGTATCAGTGCAAAAAACAGCAAAGGACAGCCTTTTTTGGGGGAGGACGTGAACCTGTTAAACGACTGTCTTAATTTGCGGTGTGAGCTGGATGAAAATGCAGAAGGGACTTATTGCGCGGTTATTGACGGCGGAACGGTCGTTTATGAAACTGCCGCGGAAAATCAGAAAGCCCCGGAGGGATCGGATGAATTTACCCTTGAGACTTCCGGGTTAAATATCTGGGTGGCTTCCCCGGGAGGACTGCCGGACCGTTCCGCTTATATCACGGTCAACGGAACGGATTTTTCCATGGACGGCGACGGATTGAATATTGCCGTTTACGATAAGGTTCTGGGGGAGCTGTTTGAAATGTCGGTTTTGGACATCGGACAGGAGATGAAACCGGTAAGAAAAGAATGACGATTATAGAAGAAACGGAGTTTAGGCATCATGATCTTATCATGTCATGAATTATCAAAATCTTTCAATGAGGAGCTTTTGTTCTCTCATTGTTCCTTTCATATAGAAGACCAGGAAAAGGCTGCCATCATCGGCAGCAACGGATGCGGAAAGACGACCCTGGTGCGCATGATCTTAGGGAAGGAGTCCCCGGATGACGGGATTGTTACCTTTGCAAAGGATAAGACCATAGGGTATCTTGCGCAGCATCAGGAGGATATGGATCTTGAGAGGACCATATATGAAGAGCTGCTCACTACAAAGGCCCATATTATCCGTATGGAGGAGACGCTCAGGGAACTGGAAGCAAAGATGCATACCGTTACGGATGAGGATGCCTTAAAGGAAATCATGGAGCGTTATGAAAATCTTACCCATGCCTTTAAGCTGGAAAACGGATTTACCTACAAAAGTGAAATTGCAGGGGTGTTAAACGGCCTGGGATTTTCGGAGGAGGAATTCGACAAGCCGGTTTCCGCTTTGTCCGGCGGGCAGAAAACCCGGGTGGCGCTTGGAAAGATTCTTTTGATGAACCCGGATATTATTTTTTTGGACGAGCCTACCAACCATCTGGATATGGATTCCATACGATGGCTGGAAAATTATCTGATCCATTATAAAGGGGCTGTGGTTCTGATCTCCCACGACCGGTATTTTTTAAATAAGATCGTAGGGAAGATCATTGAGATCGATAATCACAAGACCACGGTCTTTATGGGCAGCTATACGGATTATTCCGAGAAGAAGCGTTTGCTTCGGAACAGCCTGATGCACGCATATTTAAACCAGCAGCGGGAGATCAGGCATCAGGAAGAGGTTATTGCCAAATTAAAGTCCTTTAACAGGGAAAAGTCCATAAGACGGGCGGAAAGCCGGGAAAAGGCCCTTGCCAAGGTAGAGGTATTGGAAAAGCCCGTAGAGGATGTAAGGCAGATGAATTTCACACTGACCCCTTCCAAGATCTCGGGCAATGATGTGCTGAGCGTGGAAAATCTGGAAAAGGCCTATGATGGTAATATTCTGTTTCAGGAATTGAATATGGAGATCAAGCGGGGCGAGCATGTTGCCATAATAGGGAGGAACGGAACGGGTAAAACCACCATTTTAAAGATCATCAACGATCTTGTTACGCCGGAGAACGGCGTCATCAGGCTGGGAACAAATGTGGAGATCGGTTATTACGACCAGGAGCACCATGTGCTCCATCCCGAAAAGACGATATTTGAGGAAATTTCCGATGATTATCCTTATCTGATCGGAACCCAGATTCGGAATACCATGGCGGCTTTCCTGTTTACGGGGGACGATGTCTTTAAAAAGATAGAGGCTTTGAGCGGCGGCGAAAGGGGAAGGGTCAGCCTGGCAAAGCTGATGTTATCGACGGCTAATTTCCTGATACTGGACGAGCCTACCAACCATTTGGACATTGCATCCAAAGAAATACTGGAACAGGCTTTAAATAACTATGAGGGAACTGTGCTCTATGTTTCCCACGACCGTTATTTTATCAACCGGACAGCCCACCGCATTCTCGATCTGGAGGGAAAGAAACTCGTTTCCTATCTGGGAAATTATGATTATTATCTGGAAAAGCACGGAGATATTTATGCTTCGGACGGTCTTTCTAAAACGCCGGGGGCGGATATTAAGAAGGATGCCGGCGAAGGGAAGCTTAACTGGCAGGAGCAAAAGGAAGTAAAAGCAAGGAGGAGAAAGCTGGAATCGGATCTTTTAAAGACGGAAACGCAGATTTCGGATATAGAAGAGAAGCTTCTTAAGCTGGATGAGGAAATGGCGCAGGAGGAAGTCGCCACGGATGTGGCACGGCTGACAAAACTGTCCAAAGAAAGGGATGCCCTTTCAGAAGATCTGGAAAAATTATACGAATTGTGGGAAAGCCTTTCGGAAGAAAAGGAGAGCCAGGCCGGGGAATAACAGACGGAGAATAATTTTTTTGACATATTTTTAACAGAAGATTATAATAAAAATAAGTATATTTAGGGGGCACCGATGTGGAAGAAAAAGAAATTTCACAGGCTGTTATAAGCCGTCTGCCAAGGTATTTCAGATATTTGGGAGAATTGAAGGATACGGGAAAAGAAAGAATATCCTCTCAGGAATTAAGCGGGATCATGAAAGTGACCGCTTCCCAGATCCGGCAGGATTTAAATAATTTCAGCAAGTTTGGGCAACAGGGCTACGGGTACAACGTAGAATTTCTCTATACCGAGATCGGCAAGATCCTGGGCCTTCACAAAAAGCACAATTTGGTTCTGATCGGTGCGGGCAATCTGGGCCAGGCAATTGCCAATTACATGAATTTTGAGAAAAGAGGCTTTATTATCAGCGGCATTTTCGATATCGATCGGGAACTGATCGGAAAGAAGGTGCGGGATATTCCGGTGCGTTCCATGGAGGAACTGGAATCCTTTGTCAAAGAGCACAATATAGATATCGGCGTGCTGACGATCCCTAAGGATGCGGCGGTGGATGCGGCAAAGAGACTGGTAAGCTGCGGGATCCACGGGATCTGGAATTTTGCCCATGTGGATTTGAATGTTCCCGAGGATGTTCTGGTTGAAAACGTACATTTATCCGACAGCCTGATGAAGCTATCCTACAATATCAACCGGTACGGGGAGTCAAAGAGCGGCAGGTCAGGAAAACAATAAGCGGCAGTAAGAAGGTGGGTTTATGTCAAAAAGTGAAGAAGACTTTAAGGGAGCCCTGGCAGGGAAAAAGCTACCCATATTAACTCTTGATAATAAATGGCACAGACTTTTTACCCAGCACAATCAGGACAAGGAAACAAAAAAGCTGGTTGAGAAACTGAATGAACTGGTTGCCAGGCAGGGAGGGCTGAACCACGAGATCAAAGATATCAAAAAGCTGAAAGCGAAGCTGATGAACGAAATCGTTTCCGGCGTGGATGAAAAACCGTTGACCGATAAACAGATGGAGGAACATAAGCGGCTGATCGCCGAATGTAACGAGAAGATCGACGGCTGCCAGGACGAGCTTTTAGATCTGCCGAAGGAAATCGACCGGGTCAATTATGATCTTATGCTCCGTACCATGGCCGTCTGTTATGAGGTCATCCGGGATAATACGGAGGAAATTACCCGTATCGGGGAATGGATCAGTCAGATCCGCGTAGATCTGAAAAAGAATGTGATCAGAAAACAGGAAAAAGAATATATGAATCAGGAACTGTATTCCTATATGCATGATATTTTCGGGCCGGACGTGATCGATATTTTTGATATGAAATATGATCCGAAGGAAACCATGTTAAAAAAGTCCGCCGACAGGAAAGAAAAAAAGGAAACCTGATCCATAGACGGATATACATAGTCAAACACCCCGTAAAAGATACGGGGTATCTGATTTTGACGGGAAAGGAGTCTGTTTTGAAATATGTTGTAACAAAAGCCGAAATGCAGTCGGCCGATTACTATACATCTGATGAGCTGGGGCTGTCGTCTGCGGTTTTAATGGAGCGTGCCGCCTTAGGGGCAGCCGATGAGATCTGTAAGCGCTTCGGGACGGACGGGGCGCCGGTCAGGGTCTGTATCGTATGCGGCAGCGGCAATAACGGCGGAGACGGTTTTGCTCTTGGGCGCATTTTGAATGAACGGGGATTTTTCGTTCATTTTTTTATGGCGGGAGAAGCACAAAAGGCGTCAAAGGCCAATGAATTGCAAAGGAAAATACTTTCCAATCTGGGACTTGCAGTTAGCACAGGGCAACCCGTGGAAGAATATGATATTATAGTGGATGCCGTATTCGGTACCGGACTTGGCAGAAACATTGAAGGAGCTTACCGGGATGTGATCAGGAGCCTGAATGAAAAAAAGGGATTTAAAGTGGCCCTGGATATTCCTTCCGGCATATGTGCGGATTCCGGAAAGGAATTGGGCTGTGCTTTCCTCGCCGACCTGACGGTTACCTTCGGTTTCTATAAATGGGGGCAGTTACTGTATCCGGGAAAGTCCTTTTGCGGAGAGGTTATCTGTAAGGATATCGGCATTACCGAAAAATCCTTTGGCGGGCGGCTTCCTGTGGGCAGGATGACGGAAAAAACGGATATGTCGCTGCTCCCCAAAAGGATTCCGGACAGCCATAAGGGCACCTACAAAAAGGCCGGCGTTATTGCAGGCTCGGAAAAGATGGGAGGCGCTGCGGTTCTATGCAGCAGGGCGGCAATGAAGACAGGCGTGGGCTATGTAAAGGTCATGAGCCATTTTTCCAACAGGGATCTGGTGCTGTCCCATACGCCGGAGGCCTTGGTGTATATTTACGGGGATTATACCGCACATCCTTTAGAAAAGCTCAGGGACTGCAGTGCGGTAGCCATGGGTCCCGGAATCGGCGTCTCGGAAGAAATGAAGGAACTGCTGGAGGCGTTATTCGAAAAATATGATTCCACCCTGATCCTGGATGCGGACGCCATCAACCTGATGGCAAAGTATCCGTCTTTAAAAGAGGGCCTGAAAAAGTATGCATCCAAAATAAAAGGAAAAGGCAGGAGAGTGGTCTTAACGCCCCATAAAAGGGAATTTGTCAGGTTCTGCGGCGTTTCTTTTGGAGAAGACTTTTTGGCGGAGCACAAAAAGGCCTTAGAGACGGCGAAGGAGTATGATGTTGTCATTGTTTTAAAGGATGCCGTGACGCGGATCTATACGCCGGAAGGCACGGTTTATATCAATACCACCGGCAACCCGGGAATGTCTACGGCAGGCAGCGGGGATGTGCTGACGGGAATACTCGCGGGGCTTTCGGCCCAGATGGAGGATGCTGCCATGGCGGCTGTGCTTTCCGTGTATATCCATGGCATGTGCGGGGATCTTGCGGCAGAAGAAGGAAATCCCTATTCCGTGACGGCAACGGATATAGCGGAAGCGTTAAAGTTTGTATTAAGAGAAGAGGCTTAAGCTTAGATGAAAGAGATAAATCATTACGACAGGGTACGGGCGGATATCGATCTGGATGCGGTCGTTTTTAACATGGAACAGATGCATGGGAACCTGAACGAGGGAACAAGGATGATGGGAGTCATCAAGACAGACGCCTACGGACACGGTGCGGTGCAGATCGGACGGGAGTTAGAAAAGCTTCCCTACGTTTTCGGCATGGCGGTAGCGACTGCGGAGGAAGCCCTTATTTTAAGAAAATGCGGAATCGAGAAGCCGGTTTTGATCCTGGGTTATACCTTCCCTTATGCTTATGAGGAACTCATAAGAAACGAAGTGAGGATGACCGTTTTCAGAAAGGATACGGCAAAGGAGATCGACGAATGCGCCCAAAAAGCGGGCAAAAAAGCATTGGTACATATTAAAGTGGATACTGCCATGAGCAGGATCGGCGTAAAGCCTGATGAGAGCGGCATTTCCTTTATCAGGGAGTGCCTTTCCATGGAGCATATTGCCGTGGAGGGGATCTTTACCCATTTTGCTAAGGCGGATGAAAGGGATAAGAGCGCCGTGCGCTCCCAGCTTGCGGTCTTTAAAGAGTTTCTGGAGCTGTCGGATAGGGAAACGGGTTATGATTTTCCCATCAGGCATTGCTCCAACAGCGCCGGAATTGTGGAGCTTAGGGAGGCAAATATGGATATGGTCAGGGCGGGAATTACGCTTTACGGGCTGTGGCCTTCAGAAGAGGTTTCAAGGGATGTGATATCCTTAAAGCCCGTATTGTCCTTAAAAAGCCATATTGTTTATGTAAAAAATATTTCAAAAGGGACTCCGGTAAGCTATGGAGGAACCTTTATGGCCGGAGAGGATATGCGCATTGCTACGATTCCCGCAGGCTACGGGGACGGTTATCCCAGAGGGCTGTCCAATAAGGGCAGCGTGCTCATAAGAGGAAAGCGGGCGGCCGTTTTGGGCCGGGTGTGCATGGACCAGTTTATGGTGGATGTGACAAAGATCCCCGATGCAAAAGAAGGGGATGAGGTTATCCTGATCGGCAGGGACGGGGAGGATGCCATAACCATGGAGGAACTGGGGGATTTGAGCGGCAGGTTCAATTATGAACTGGCCTGCGATCTGGGGAAAAGAATCCCCAGGGTCTTCTACCGTCATGGTAAGGTCGTAGATACCAAGGATTATTATGAAGATTACAGATAAAAAAATCTCTTTTACAGATAAAAAATTTCTCTTTGAAGGTATACAACCGTAAAAATGGGCAATACTCTTTGCAAATGTTGAAAGGGGTTGTATAAAACTTGAAACGAGGAGATGTCTATTACGCTGATTTAAGACCTGTGGTAGGTTCGGAGCAGGGCGGGATAAGGCCTGTCGTCATTGTCCAGAATGATGTGGGAAACCGCCACAGCCCCACGATCATAGTGGCGGCGGTCACTTCCAAATTGAATAAGGCGAAGCTGCCTACCCATATCGAGCTTTCTGCGGACAGATACCATATGGTCAAAGATTCCGTTATTTTGCTGGAACAGCTTCGCACCATTGATAAATCCCGGTTAAAGGATAAAATATGCCATTTGGACGAGGATATCATGGGAAGGGTGGATAAGGGTCTAAAGATCAGTCTGGAGCTTCATACATAAGAGCTTTGTTGACGAATGCCATACAAAATGATATATTCTAATTCATGGCGGCAGAAATTTTTAAGGGATGATTTCTGATGCCTGAGATTTGTTAGAAGGAGAAAAGAAAATGGATGATGCCATGTGGACTGTCAGCGTTTTAGCATTTGTATTTCTGCTGGCAGTCGAGGTAATTTATTACGGATTCGGTTCGGCGATCCAGAATCTGAATCTGTCCCAGCTCAAGGAGGAGGCAGAGGAAAAGGGAAATAAAAAAAGCCGGCAGATCCTGCAGCTTGCGGAAAAGCCGGAGAGATACATCAATACGGTACAGCTTTTGGTTACCTGTATCCAGTTAGTGGTAGGCGGGTATTTTATCGGAGTGGTACAAAGCGTGATCGACAGCCCCATAAGGAGTCTTATGGGAGGCCGGTACGAAACGGCGGTAAATATGGTCAGCCTTTTATTGAGCGGCTTTGTCATGCTGTTTATCATCCTGACCTTCGGCGTTATGGTCCCCAAAAAGCTGGGCGTAAAATACGCCGGGGCATGGGCCTATACATTTATCGGGCCTATCGTGCTCGTCAATAAGCTTTTAACGCCCGCTACGGGGCTTATGAATATGGTATCCACCCTGATCGTAAGGCTTTTAGGCGTAAAGCCCGAGGATGAAGAGGGGGACGTGACGGAGGAAGAGATCCTGTCCATGGTAAATGAAGGCCATGAGCAGGGGGTCTTACGTGCCTCCGAGGCCAAAATGATCTCCAATATCTTTGATTATTCCGATAAGGAAGCCAGGGATATTATGACCCACAGAGTGAATATCGTGGGGATCGACGGCAATGTTTCCTTAAAGGAAGCGGTGGACTTTATGCTGTCCGAGGCAAACAGCCGATACCCGGTCTACATAGATAATTTTGACCATATTATCGGAGTCATTCATTTAAAGGATGCCTGCAGGATGCTTGAAAACGGCAAGGACGGAGGAAGGGCCATCAAAAATATCCGGGGATTGATCAGGGAAGCCAGCTTTATTCCCGAAACCCGGAAGATCAATGTGCTCTTTCGCAGCATGCAGTCCATCAAATCCCATATGGTCATCGTCATTGATGAATACGGGCAGACCTCGGGACTTCTTACCATGGAGGACATTCTGGAGGAGATCGTCGGCAACATTTTTGACGAATATGATGCGGAAGAGGCTTTTATTGAGCAAAAGGGAGAGGACTGCTATGAGATCGACGGGCTTACCCCGTTAGAGGAACTGGGGGAAGAGCTGGAGATTGATTTTTCCGATGAAGATTTTGAGACTTTGAACGGTCTGATGATTTCCAGACTGGAGAGGATCCCCGAAGATGACGAAACATTTGACATGGATTACGGAGGCTATAATTTTAAGGTCTTGGCCGTGGAAAATAAATTGATCAAAAGGGTTCTGGTTTCCAGAATACCAAAGAAACAGGAGGGAGAAAATTAAAATGTCCGGACATTCAAAATTTGCGAACATTAAACACAAAAAGGAAAAGAACGATGCTGCGAAGGGCAAGGTTTTTACCATTATCGGAAGGGAGATCGCCGTTGCGGTAAAAGAGGGCGGGCCGGATCCTGCCAACAATTTTAAGCTGGCGCAGGTCATCGCCAAGGCAAAGGCAAACAATATGCCCAATGAGACCATCGAAAGAGGCATTAAGAAAGCGGCGGGAGCCGACGGAGCGGTAAATTATGAAAAGGTCAGCTATGAAGGCTACGGGCCTAACGGTATCGCCATTATCGTGGACGCGCTGACGGATAACAAGAACCGTACCGCAGCGGATGTGAGGAGCGCGTTTACCAAGGGCGGCGGAAGTATCGGTACTCCGGGCTGCGTTTCCTTTATGTTTGACAAAAAGGGACAGATCATCGTCGATAAAGAGGAATGTGATCTGGACGGGGACGATCTGATGATGATGGCCTTAGATGCCGGAGCGGAGGACTTTTCGGAGGAAGAGGACAGCTTCGAGATCATTACCGCGCCGGAGGATTTCCAGACTGTATACGATGCTTTAACGGCGGAAAATTTAAGCTTTGCATCTGCGGAGGTTACCATGATCCCCCAGAATTATGTGGAGCTTACGGACGAGAACGCCATTAAGCAGTTAAACCGCACCCTGGATCTTTTGGATGAAAATGACGACGTTCAGGCGGTTTATCATAACTGGGACGAATAAAAAGGAAAACGGAGAATTGTATGGATATTCGGGAAGCAGTGGAAAAACTTTTTGAATATGAGGAAATGGGGAACCGTAGATTTTCAAAGGAGACCTATGCGCCTTCCTTTGAGAAGTTCGAAGAGATAGCAAAGGGTTTTGACGAAGCGCTTTATGCAATTTATGACGGGGTCATGAAAAGCGGAGGCGAAGATAAGGAAGCCTTAAGCGAAAGGGCTGTCAAAGAGGTGTGCAAAAATGCCGCCGAGGCTTTGGTGGCATATGTTAAGGAAAGGGAAGAGGACGGCCTTTCAAGGGCAAAAAAAGAAGAGAAGCAGGGCTTACACAATGCTTTTATGGCAACCTATGTACTGCCCCATATTATGGAAATGAGGAATCCCTACTACAAGGAACTGGCTAAAGAGATCGAAAGAAGCTGGGCATCCGCTTTTAAGAACAGCAGGATAAAAGCGGCCACCTTTGAAACCATTGCAGGCGGCTTCCAGAGAAAATTCCTGGGATTTAGTTTTTAAAGGAGAGAGAAATGAATCAGAATTACAGCATTGAGACAAACTGTGTACAGGCAGGCTACACGCCGAAGAACGGGGAAGCGAGGGTCTTGCCCGTTTATCAGAGCACCACTTTCAAATATGAATCCACGGAGCAGATGGGACGATTGTTTGATCTTGAGGAAAACGGTTATTTTTATACGAGGCTGCAGAATCCCACCAATGATGCGGTAGCTGCAAAAATCTGCGCTTTGGAAGGCGGTGTGGCGGCAATGCTTACCTCTTCGGGACAGGCGGCAAATTATTATGCGGTATTCAATATCTGTGAGGCAGGACAGCATGTGATCATGTCGTCTACGGTTTACGGCGGCACCTTTAATCTGTTAACGGTTACTATGAAGAGGATGGGGATCGAATGCAGTGTAATAGATCCGGACTGCAGTGAAGAGGAGTTAAACGCTTTATTTAAAGAAAACACCAGATGCGTGCTTGCGGAATCCATTGCCAATCCGGCCCTGGTGGTCCTGGATTTTGAAAAATTTG
>ULTO01059450.1_pt1 | contig 16724 bp, 13 predicted proteins | sample 1957601 | NCBI WGS metagenome assembly ULTO01 (sample SAMEA4835734, study PRJEB28245) | human gut metagenome | biome: gut microbiome; material: fecal sample | place: Denmark | collected 2008 | reverse complement strand
GTGTGCTCTTCGCGGCATAAAATCCGGGTAGTCCGAAGCCGTAAGTGGTCAAAGGTGTGGTCAGCAATCAAGTGAGAGCATTTCGCATGCCATGGTATCACAGAGCTTAGTGTCAATTGACTCGCTGAACATTTCAAGAAACACGGCATGAATGACCTTGGCAATTTCGTCTGCGGACATGCCTTTTCGGATGCGTGAAAAAATCATCTTGATTTCGGAATCATATTCATCTGCCGGGCAACACATCCCAAGCAACCCAGTCGGATCGGCTTTATCCACAACAGACTTTACAATATCTTTAGTCATTCGCGTGCCTCCGTTCAAGATGCTTTTTTCTGCCTTCAGTATAGCATAAAAACGTTTGGAAGTCAACTCTTTCACAGCGCAAAGGCTGAGGCGCAGTAGGCAAAGAAAACGATTTTCAAATTCCGTCTGCACAATGCGAAACGACGGACAGGTCAAGTAAGACTTTCTCAATGTCGGCATAGCATGCGGCAAAAATTCGTATTTACACCTTTTTATCAGATGTTGCACCCGAGGGACAGGCAAAATCGCCTGCCCTTTTTCTATCGGAACAATATCAAGAAATGCGGCGGTATAGTTCCGAACATTGTTCCGATAGAACTTCAAAAAAACTTATTTTGAGCCACAATAGGTAAAGAAAAAACGCATCCACGCACAAAACAATACTTGCGCCCTTGACAAATCGCCTATCATAATATATAATTATAGTAATTCAGCATTCGCAGAATTAAATTCAAAAAATAATGAATTGAATTCGGCGTATATAAAATATTGTTTCTGAGGTGCTTAATAAATGGCTGTAAGTTACAAAAAACTATGGAAATTATTGATTGATAAAGATATGAAAAAGAAGGACCTTTGCGTTGCGGCGGGTATTAGTCACGCTTCAATGGCAAAACTCGGCAAGAACGAAAATGTAACGACCGATGTTCTTGTTAAAATCTGTACTGCCTTGCAGTGCGATATAGGCGACATAATGGAACTTACGGCCGATTCCAATGATTGAAAGGAAGCAGTAAAATGTTAAATAATATGGCGAAACCCATTTTGAAGTGGGCAGGTGGCAAAACCCAAATGCTTGGGGATCTGCTTCCGAAAGTTCCGAAATCTTATGGAAGATACATAGAGCCATTTTTTGGTGGCGGTGCAATGTTCTTTGCCTTACAACCTCAAAATGCAATTATTGCCGACAGCAACCCCGAGCTTATCAATATGTATCGTCAAGTAGCGACAAATGTTGATGAAGTTATTTGTTACTTAAAAAAATATGAAAACACCTCTGATATGTTCTATGCAGTTAGAGAGCAAGATTGGATGTGCTTACCCAAAGCAGAAGCTGCGGCGCGCACTATTTTCTTGAATAGGACGTGCTTTAATGGTCTTTACCGCGTAAACAAACAAGGCAAATTTAACGTGCCTTACGGAAAGTATGTCAATCCAAAAATATGTGACGAAGAAGGATTAAAGACAGCATCTGAAGCATTAAAGAAAGCAGAAATTCTTTGTGGAGATTATCTCTTAGTTTTGGAACACTACGCACAAGCGGGAGATTTTGTATTTCTTGATCCTCCTTATCTTCCTATCTCTGAGTATGCTGATTTCAAGCGTTACACGAAAGAGCAGTTTTATGAGGAAGACCACGTTGAATTGGCAAAGATGATTATGCGTTTGCAAGAACGCGGTTGTTATGTTGTGCTTACCAATTCCAATCATCCTTTGGTTCACGAGTTATATGCTACATTCACTATTGATGTAATACAAACCAAACGTCACATTTCTTGCAATGGTAGTACAAGAAAAGGTGAAGATGTAATAGTTACCATCCCGCCCAAACAGCAGACCTTGCAACATTTTGAACCTAAACCGTTACCTTCGCAAGTTTCAGCCTATCCTCCCACTCGTTTTATGGGTTCCAAGAGCAAATTGCTTTCTGAAATTTGGTCTGTTGTTTCTCAATTTAATGTCGATACGGTTGTAGATCTGTTTTCCGGGTCGGGTGTAGTTGGTTATATGCTTAAAGCGCAAGGCAAGGCGGTTGTCAGCAATGACTATATGGCTATGTCCGCAACATTTACCAAAGCAATGATCGAAAACAATTCTGTCACATTGCCATTGGAAGAAGCTAAGGAACTTCTTGTTGAGTATAAGGAATCTGATCATTTTGTTGCGACAACTTTTAAGGGATTGTACTACTCTGACAAAGAAAATGATTTGATTGATATACTTCGCACCAACATAGCTATAATGAGAGATCAGTATAAACAAGCGATAGCAATGACTTCCTTGATTCGTGCTTGCTTGAAGAAGCGTCCTCGTGGAATTTTTACATACACAGGGCACAGATACGATGACGGTCGCCAAGATTTGAAGAAATCTTTTGCTCAACAATTTCTCGAATCAGTTGATGCAGTGAATAAATCCATATTTGATAACGGCAAGCCAAATCTCTCAAAACACGGAGATGCAATGGATTTGAAGGTTGAAAATGCAGATTTGGTTTACATTGATCCGCCTTATTATTCTCCTTTGTCGGATAATGAGTATGTTCGTAGATATCACTTTGTGGAAGGTCTTGCGAGAGATTGGAAGGGCGTTGAAATTCAAGAGCATACCCAAACAAAGAAATTCAAATCATATCCTACGCCGTTTTCTACCCGAAAGGGTGCGGCAGATGCCTTTGATAAATTGTTTAAAAAGTTTGCAAATAGTATATTAGTTGTTTCTTATTCTTCTAATAGTCAGCCGACGCAAGATGAAATGGTGGCTATGATGGCAAAGTATAAAGAACACGTAGAAGTTATTCCGATTGACTATAAGTATTCTTTCGGAAACCAAGGTGATGCAAAAACACACAGGAATACCGTTCAAGAATACTTGTTCGTTGGATTTTGATGGAGGGTTACGTTATGAATGAAAATATTGATATTTGGCTCGTAGGTAATACGGGCTTGCGAAATCCTAATCGAATTCAAGAAGGATTTGCGGTATTTGCAAACTCATCATTTGTCGGAAATCTTCACGGCAAAGAAAATGAGATTGAGTTTATGAAACTTTTGGATGAGAAAGGTATCATTCAAAACGAAGAAGGAAAAGACGAATCGGGTAGCCACGCAAGAAAATGGCGCTTGATGTTCGCCAAGAACGGTTTTATCTACCCACAAGTGAAGAAAAAGGATGGAAGCCAAGAGGATTTGGGTCCTCTTGACGCAATTACTCCGTTTGGCAAAATGTTCTTAAAGACAGATACATATCCCGCTGTTCAAGAATGTTACCTTAGATCTATGAGCGTTGAGCAGTTTCCGCTGCCAGACGGTGTCCATTATTTCTCCCCTTTAAGATGGTTATTGGCGATTATGCTTGAACTGGAAAAACGAACAGGTTCTTCGGAGATCAGCAGAATTGAATTTGCTCTTTGGGGACATACGACAAATCCGAGTTATAATGTATCGGATGTTGTTGACAGTATTCTCGATTTAAGAGTGCGCAGAGCTGTTGCTCCTGCAAAGCGTCCTTTCGACAAGCAAGAAATCCAGAAGCGTGGCGAGCATTATGACAAGAAGCCCGAGAACTTTTTGGATTACTCCGATATGAATATGCGCTATCTTCGTATTTCCGGTGTTCTGCAACGCAAGGGACGAGGACTTGTCATTGTACCTTCAAAACACGTTCTTGCTGAAAAGTTGGCAAAAAGCGCCGCAAGTGAAGAATCCTTAATGCAGGCATACAAGAAGCTTTGCAACGGTGCACCGTTACCTACCGACAGTATAGATGTAGCGAAAGCTTTGCTTGATGATTTGATTAAGCAGATGAAGGAAAGACATATCGTGTTTGATATTTCCGATCTTCCGCTTACGACACCTGTTGAGGTTAATATTGCAAGACAGCGACTTGAAAATCTTATGGCTCAAACTGACGAGATTAAGTACGCCGAGGAACAGCGCAATCAGTGGAAAGAGATTTCCGATTATATGTCGTTGCTTATTAAAGGCGGAGGAAAGTTCGTTTATGACGAGGATAATGCCATAGAGGTTCCCAAGGATGAAACTCCTGCATACCTTGAATGGGTGCTTTGGAGAGCAGCTTTGGCGATTGATCATATGGTTAATAAGCCGTATGAAGTGCGTGGTTTCAGATTGGATTCTGACTTTTTACCCGTATCGGCAGCAGGTGGTGGAAAGGGTGACTTATACTGTGAGTTTAACGACTTTACTCTCTTGACCGAAGTAACGATGTCCACATCTTCAAGACAAGAAGCTATGGAAGGTGAACCGGTAAGACGTCACGTTTCAGATGCCGTATTGAAATATGACAAGCCCGTTTATGGCATGTTTATAGCCGTTCGTATTGACACCAATACTGCTGAAACATTCAGACATGGCATTTGGTATGCAAAGGGAGATATTAAGCAGCGCCTTGATATCGTTCCACTTACCTTGGCTCAGTTCCAAAAGTATTTTGTGGCGATGTTTGAAGCAAACAAAGCTGAACCCGAGAATTTGCGCGATCTTATTCTTACTTGCGAAACGAGACGTGATATTTTAGAAGCTCCCGCATGGAAGCAGTACATTGATACGACGGTTAGTGAAAAGGCTCTCAGCTTTGCTGAGGGAAGAAAAATATCCGTAACCAAAGAAATCATTGTACCCGCTGGAGCCATTATCCGTCACGCCGTATTCGGCGAAGGACAAGTCGTCGGGATGATGGCAAATTTCCCTGAATATAGCAATGAAGATGTGCAACTGCCATATTTGAGAGCATTGCCTGACGAAGTAAGCTATTGTGCGGACGGAAAAAAGCTGTTGCACGAAAGATTTGGAGAAGGAATAATAACCGCTTTTATAATTGTATTTCCAAATAAGATTATGAATTTATGTTATCCTTCCTCGTTTGAAAAAGCTCCTTTGCATATTGAGTAACCATAAGTGCCATCAGTGAGAAAGAAGGTATAACGAATGACAAAAGTAAAAAAAGAGCAAATACAAAAACATATCAAAACTCATACACCGCGTTCTGACGATGATAGAAATGCGGTGACAATGCTCAGTGCCTTTTTGCGTTCTGATGGTAAAATAGCTCACAATGGTTTTGCTTGCAACGATACCTATCCGAATATTGATGGCAATTTTGAATTAGTACCTAACCCCGAAATTTCAAGAAGGCCTAAGCAAAATTTTTCAATTCAAATAAAAGGTACGAGCATTGAAAATATAAATGCTGAAGGCGTTTTTAAATATCAATTGCAAAGTCTTGCTTTCCCTGCATATATAGCAGATTCGGTTACATCTGATCCGGGTATTCTTTTTGTTGTACTCAATGCAGGAAAAAGAGGTAGAGAACGAGTTTTTTGGAAGTATATGTCCCCTCAATTTATTGCATCTATTGATTTCGACAAGAATTCAAATGTTATTGATTTTACTTCGGAAGATGAAATTTTTAACACAGACGAATCTATTGATGAATTTGTCAAAAAGCTGGATTATATAGCTGATACTCATTCTTATATGAGTCAAATGGAGACAAAAGAATACGATAGATCAGATATTGAGCGACTGGTAGTTAATCGTTGTGAAAACATTTCTGAAGCAATTAATACGGGAAGTTTGCTTAATTATACTCGTGATAAAATATCTCGAAAAATTTTGACGGAACTCAATGACCTTTGCCGTGGAACAATTTTGTTAAATGCATTAAGATATTACGAATCGACTAACCTCCGTGTTGCGTGGGAAATGGCATTGCTAAATATCGAAACAAAGTTTTTAGCAACATTTTTACAAGGGCTGCGATATATTGGCTTGAGAGTTCCAGAAGATGGACAGTATGAGCGTTTAATGCTCAAATATTATGGATTTTTGTGGAAAATCAGAGACTACTTGCAAAAGACTTTCGGTATTCGAGTTTTAAGCAATTTGGAGAAATTCCCTCTTAAAATCAACAAAGAGGATGAAGAATACAATCAGTTGTTGTCTGATGCCATTGAATCAGTTGTTAATACTCGTAATCCAATTAACTATAATCGGTATTACGTTCAAAAGAAAACTACATTCTATGTAAGACAGGAGCGCTATTTCGAAATAACGCTTCAGCTTGCCGATAAATACGCGACAAAATACAATAGAGTTACCGTATATTCCAAAAAGGATATATCAACTAATTATTCTATTCAAGTAGGATGTGCTGAAACGGATATAAATCTATGGGATAACATTTCAAAAATCAGAGTAGTTACGGATTGGAGAGTATCTATAGAGCCAGTTTCGCTTAATAAGCTTGCGAAGATATTGAGATGTAGTCTTAGAATAACCGGGAAACACGGAGAATACATATCTCTCATGCAATTTTTAACACGCTCTGGTATTAACTTACTAGATTTTGTTGATATGAGGGATGAGAAATTTAATCTTGTTATCGAAGAGATATATAAGGAAACAAACACTTCAGGTTTCAAGGATATATTGATCAAACTGCATAGCCTGTTTGACGAAAAATCTACTATATTTGGAAATCATGTTGTTCGATATGCAATCATACAACTTAGAGAAGACTTATTAGAGGATTTAATTCCCGAAGATACGGACGATGTTCTCAGAAGTGAAGATGTATATCTTTCAAAAGGGTGCTATCCGTTCCTAAGAAACCCCATACTGTATAATTTGCCCAACAAGAAAACGAATGGTAAAACCGTATCAAAAGATGTCTTGAGAGCTATTGGTTCAAAACAAATTTCAGAGTTCTTACCATATATCAGAATGAAACATTTGATTGATTCCACAGGAGAACTGTATTTTTCAAAGGAAGAAATTGAGTGCTTGGAACTCAATCAAACAGTGAAAAATTACAATAGCAAAATTACTTCTTATGATAAGGCTCAAGGATGTGAACTCAAAGAATTTGATAATTATGTTTATTTGGATGAGTACGTAAAAAATACTACCGAGATTTTAAATAGACTAATTGATGCATCGCATTCGGGAAATGATGGTCAAAATGAGGCAAATCAAATTTTTGTTTCTCAATTGGATGCAAAAAGCATTGACGACACAAAAATAAAGGCACTAAAAAGTGCATTTGTAGACTCAAAAGTCCTAATGATTTATGGGGCTGCCGGAACTGGAAAAACTACATTAATGGATTACATTTCCACAATGATGGATGGGTGTAGCAAATTATTTTTGACGAAAACTCATACTGCATTGGAAAATATGAAACGTAGAATTACCTCTCCTGGTTTTATCCACGAATTCATGGGAATAGATAGTTTTCTTAATCCATATGTGGATTCGGATTATGATGTTGTCTTTGTTGATGAGTGTAGTACAATAGACAATAGAACTATGGTAAGATTGTTAGAAAAAGTAGGAAAAGAATCGCTACTGGTGCTTGCAGGAGATGTATATCAGATCGAGTCTATAGATTTTGGTAACTGGTTTTTCTATGCAAAAGAGATTCTTCCAGAAAAAGCAATAGTTGAATTGGATAACACATGGAGAACTAACGAGCCAACAATCAAGGACCTGTGGGAGGAAGTAAGATTTTTAAGACCAATCATTACCGAAAAACTTGTAATTAATGGACCGTTTTCTGAGGATATAGGTAAAAACATCTTTACCGAACGAAATGAAGATGAAATTGTTTTGTGCCTAAACTATGATGGTAAGTTCGGTTTGAACAGTATAAACGGGTACTTCCAAGATGCTAATCCATCACAAAAAGCATATTGCTGGTCTGAATGGAAATATAAAATAGGCGATCCAATTCTTTTTAATGAGAACAAGCGCTTTCCGATGCTTTATAACAATTTGAAGGGGGTCATTGTTGATGTACAAAGTGACTTGAATAGCATAAAATTCATCATTGATATCCCAATTATTTTAACAGCCATTAAAGCCAGAGGCACGGATTTGGAGATTATTTCTCATAGCGATAATTCAACTCGTATAGGCTTTTCGGTATATGCAAACGATGATAATCAGACAGATGAGGACTATGAAGTTGCGAGAATGAAATCTATAATTCCGTTTCAATTAGCTTATGCAGTATCTATACATAAAGCACAAGGTCTGGAATACAACTCGGTTAAAGTTGTTATTCCTCAAAGCAATACGGAAAAGATTACTCACGGGATTTTCTATACAGCCATCACACGAGCTAAGCAAAAGTTGAAAATTTACTGGAGTACTGAAACGATGACGGACATTATTGCCGGTTTTAACGAAGAGAAAAAAAGCAGAATTAGCCTAGATATTATTAAAGGCTTAATATCAAAAGATTAAGCATGCGCAAACCATTATAAAAGCGGACCTACCAAATTGTGTTGTAACTTTGACCGGTCGATTCAAAGGAGGTGCACCTATGCCGCTTAAAATAGTAAGAAACGATATAACAAAAGTGAAGGTGGATGCCATTGTCAATGCGACCAACGAGTTGCTGCTCGGCTACGGTACCAAATGTGTGTGCAGCAATGAAAATTCCATACATAGGTTTGCGTGAGTTTATGGATAGAATATTAGATTGACTATCCGATTAAAAAGGTATTTCGGAGATATTTCCATCCCCCAATATCTCCCTCGCTGTAGTCAAAGAAAAAGCCCCGGCGGTGGAAAATGATTTTCAAGGCTTCGCACAGAGCCGGTGCGAACCCTTTCTTAAAAGCGAAAAGCCTGTATATAAGAGCGTTTTTGATGTCGAAATTTACAGTTGCTTATTCTGCGAGTCGTGCAAAAATGCCGGAAAACGCTGATATAGCGTGCATTTTGCGCTGTTTTGTGATATGCCGTCCGTTCGGATATATGGTAGAAATCAACCGATGAAACGGAGGTGTAACCATGATTTACGAAAAAAGCTGCAAAGTCAATGCAGAAAAAAGAACAAAGAAAAGGAGGTGCTACGGTGAAAAAAGGTGCAAAGAAAGAGCCGGAGATGGTTCGGATTATTGCGATTGACGGAAGTGACATCCTGAAGCACGGAATCACGACGCGCAAAGACGGAAAGCTCTATCCCGATGCCTTCCGCGGCGTGCTGGACGAGAGCCTTGACACGCTGAAAATGAAAGAAATTTTCAAACGGCACAAGGCAGAGCTGCCGTTCCCGTATCTGGAGAACAAGCAGTTTTGTCGCGCCGTGGTCAATGCCTCTTTTGCATACGCCATCAAGCAGTTTGAGCAGTACGGGCGCAGGTTTGTGCGGCATGGATGCACGGTAACGGATGATGAGATGACCGACCATGTGTGCGTACGCGACGGCGAGTTGATCGCTATCGAGGTGCCGTATTCCAAAGACACGCAATATGCGGCAGTACAGAATCCGATTCCGGTGGAACTGCTCGGCAAATATTTTGTGTACGATAGTGAGGCAAAGGCATACCGCAGAAGCAAGGCGGTGATTCCTTCTGCCGTTACCTGCAAGGCGATACGCGAGAAGCTCTATACCGAGGGCTTCGACATCGACGGCGTGCATTATGTGCGCTACAAACGCAGTGCCGGAGCAAGCCGTGACGGGCGTTGCATGTTCATTGCCGAGCCACTGTATGCCGACATGATGAAGTGGAGTGCTTGCGGGCTGTCAGCGGATGATGTGACCGATCAGGCTTCATGGCAGGCATACCTTTCCCTGACGATGAGCAGCATTGAAGGCACCATCCGACTGCCGAAAAAGGCGATTCTCATTATGCCGGACGCCGTCAGCACCTTTGAAACAGATGCGGTCAGCGTGGAAGAGACTGCCGACCATGATCTTACGGCAACCGAAAAGAAAGTGACGGTCAAAAACAAGATATGGGACGGACAGGCGATGCTCGACATCAGCGTGTTTGAAGAAAACGGGTATGCCGACTACGGCATGGTGCTGCTGCGCAACCGGTTTTTCAAGACCTGCGCGTTCAATACGCGGTTGCAGGAATGGTTTGCGGACAACGGCATTGCCAGCGTCAGTCAGCTTACGGGCTATACCACAGCGCGGGATGTGAAGGATATCAAGCTGGTCATTACTGAGAGCAGTCTGAAATATCTCAAATTCATGCCGTCGAAGGCCTCCTATAAGAAGGGCTTCAAACAGTGGCTCGACGCCGCATACGAAGGAAAAGATGAATCGGTGTTCGGCGTTGTCAAGACGGACAAGCCCGCGCCGCTGATGAACGGGAGTATGGCATATACCAATTATCAGCTGATCAACACGCTCGGGCTTTCCTATGCGGGCATAGAAGAAAAGGTGCTGGCGGATTCCTTTGATTACCTTGACAATATGTTGGCGGATTCCGCTTTTCTGCGTTATCACATTCACACACCGAAAGCGGTGGCGAAAATGCAGGAGGAAGAGATTCCCGATCTTGAAACTTACCGTATGGAGACGGTGCTCGACATGACCTGCCGCACGCCGTATTTTGAAAACACGGATTTTTATAAATCCTTCCGCCGTGATACAGTGTCGCATTTCAAAGATCAGCTGAAGGACGGCAGAATCCCCGTCGGCGGCGGATATATGACGATGTTCGGCAACCCCTGCGAGTTCCTGTATGCGTTGATCGGTTGGTGGCATGAGGGAGATGAATCGGTTACTTTCGGTGCGGAGGAAATTTTCACGACCGCTTTTCCGCTTGATCAGATCGTGCTTTGCTCGCGCAGTCCGCATATCACGATGGGAAATCTGTACCTTGCACGAAACATGGGCAATGTGGAGATTACGGCTTACTTCAACCTGACGCCGAACATCGTCTGCGTCAATTCCATCGACAGCAATCTCTTGCACCGTCTGAACGGCTCGGACTTTGATTCGGACACACTGCTTGTCACCGATGAAGAGTGGCTTGTGCGTGGTTCCGCGCAATGCTATCAACCGCTGAAAGTTCCGGTATGTATGGTGGAGCCTGCTGGCAAAGCGGAATATACGGGTACGCCGTCGGGGATGGCAAAACTCGATTACGACATTGCCGAAAACAAGATTGGTGAGATCGTCAACCTCTCGCAGTTCCTCAACTGTCTGTTCTGGGATCTGTTGTTCACGGGCAAAACCGACTATGAGCCGCTGTCGCTTTACTATGACATCTGCAAACTCGCCGTCCTCTCCGGCATGGAGATCGACAAGGCAAAACGAATGTATGCAGTGGACACGGGCAAGGTGCTACGAAAGCTTGGTGAGTACCGACGTAAATATAAAGAGGCAAACGGCGGGCATCTTCCGGAGTTCTTCCTCTCCATGACAGGGGGCAGTGACGGAGGAACGGGAGAAAACAAGGCACGACTCAACTGTCCGATGTCGTTTGTCTATGATGCGGTGAACGCTTACCGCGGCAAAGCAAAGAGCGTGAAAACGATTCCGCTGTCGGAACTCTTTTCGCTTAACAACGGCGACTGCGGCGCCAACGATACGCACAAGAAGCAGAACATCATCAAAGCGGTGAAGGAAGCCTTCTCACAGATCACAGCTTTGCAAACTGCGGCAAGCAAGTGCGAGGAAGATGAAAAAGCGATCTATCGGAATGAGGCGCAGGAAATTTATCTGAAATGCCTTGAGAAAGTATCAAAGAATGTGGTAAACGATCACATCCTCGTGATGCTCCTCTCCGAGATTGACCGTCCCGACGATTCCCGGTACGGAATCAAGTCCTGTCGGTATTTTCTCTTCTCCTGTCTTCTGTATGAGGAGAACCGCAGGTTGCTTTCCAAAGTGAAAACGCCGGAGGACTTCGCTCCTTACGACTTGATCAGGGTGGAGCCCGAACTCGTTCCCGAAGGCTACCGCACGGAATGGATTTACGGATTTCCGCATGCGCATCTGCTGATCCAATAACAAAACAGTACACAAGAGTGTCGAGCAATCGGCACTCTTATTTTTTTCGGGGCTTGCCCCGAACCCAACTTGAAACTTTCTTGAAAGAAAGTTTCAAGACTTCAAAGAACTTTACTGAAAAGGAGGAAACAATGATTGAGCAAACAGTACGGAACATTTTACAGTCACAACGCCCGCGACATTCCCGGCGAATATTTTCCGATGCCGAAAAGCATCTTTCGCCTGGGGTTGACCGCGGGTGAAATCCTCGTGTACACCTATCTGATGTACTGCGAGGACAGGAAAACCTTTCAGTGCCATCCGAGCTACGCCACCATCGGTGAGGCGGTGAACATGAGCAACAACACGGTGGCAAAACATGTGGAAGGGCTTGTGCGCAAGGGGATGATTACCACCGAGCACACGACCGTGAAAACACGGGACGGGCGCACGCACAACGGAAGCCTGCTCTATACGCTCTGCCCGCTTGCACCGGTGGAGCAGGCATATTTTGAAAAACAAATACAGCAAGCATCAGCGCGGATGAACTTCAAAGCCGCGCTTGAAAAATACGAAAAAAGGAAAGGAGGCGCGTAAGATGAAGCACTCAATTTACAAAACGCGGGAGGAACTGCCGATGTATCTGACCGTGATGGATGCGGCAGACCTGCTCGGCATTTCCCGTGCCAGCGCCTACGAGCTGGTGCGGGAGCAGAACTTCCCGAAGCTGAAAATCGTGACGGGACGCATCATCATTCCGCGGGACAGACTGCTTGAATGGCTCGACGAACAGACACGCTATGACAGGGTCTGACGGTCGATTATTTGATAGCAGGATAAAGCCGTGTCTCGGACGCGGCAATTCACACCGCACGGCAACGCCGGGCGGGGATTTTACGCCGAAATACGGGGATTTTTGCGGGCTTGCAAAAACGCCACCTGTGTCTCGCGTATGCCGAAAAAGACTGCCTGCGGGTCTCAAACACGAAAATCCCTTGGGAAATCGGGCTTTTTCCGTGTCTCAGACCGTAGGACAACGAAAACAGAAAGGTTGAAATTATGACAAAAGAAAAGCAAAATGACGCGATGCCGTCGAAAGGCGTCCGGCTTCGCGTCGATCAATGGGAGGACTGCGACAGGTTCTCCGAAACGCTCAAAATGGCATCACGGAACGATTTTATCCGCGATGCCATTGATTTTTATCTGGAATATCTGCGGCGGAATAACTCGGTGAAGTTTCTCACGCCTGCGCTGGAGTCGGTCATTTCCGCCAAGGTGCGGGACAGTGAAGAACGGCTTGCCCGATTGCTTTTCAAGCTGGCGGTCGATCAGAATCTGCTCGCGCACGCAGTCGCGGACTGCTTTGAGTTCAGTCCCGCAGAGGTTGACAATATGCGTAATGACTCGGTGCGCGAGGTCAAAGAAACAAACGGAACCATCCGCACGGATGAAATATTGAATACAAAGAGGTGATTTTTATAGCAAAACTGATTTTGAAAGCGCCGTATTACAAGCGCGGTCACAAAACCGAGGACGGAAGAGGTCGCGGCGGTTACGCGGAATATATCGCAACGCGCGAAGGCGTGGAACTTTTGCGCGGCGGCATGGTGAACTATATCGGTCAGCGCAAAGGCTCCTGCGGGCTGTTCTCGGACGAAGGCGTGAGCGTTGACCTTGCGAAAGTCAGCCAAGAGATCGACAACCATTCCGGAAATGTGTGGGCTCTCATCTTCTCATTGAAGCGAGGGGATGCCGAACGGCTCGGCTATAATTCCGCCGCGCAGTGGATGCATCTGCTCCGTTCCCGCCGCAATGATATTGCAAAAGCGATGCATATCGCGCCCGAAAATCTTCGTTGGTATGCCGCGTACCACAACAAGGAAACCAACCCGCACGCGCATATGATGGTGTGGTCGCAGAATCCGCGCGAGCCGTATCTCTCACAGGCGGGGATTCACGACATCAAAAAGGTGATGGCATCGGACATTTTCCGTCAGGAACTGCTGTCGGTTTATCGCGGGCAAACGCAGGCGCGGGACGATCTGAAAGAGACATTTCGCGCAAAAATGCGGGAACTGACCGCACAGATTCGTGCGGGTGGGAATGAAATTTCTCCCGAGCTCTATCAGAAATTTGCGCTCCTCTGCGGGAAAATTTCTTCACACAAGGGCAAAAAGGTCTATGGCTATCTGAATAATTCCGCAAAGCAGCTCACGAATGAAATCGTGAAACTGCTCTCGGCGGACGGAAAAATTGCGAAGCTGTACGACCTGTGGTATCGCTGTCAGTGCGAGGTGTATCGCACCTATACCGATGCCATGCCGGAGAAAATTCCGCTTGAGGAGAACAAGGGATTCAAATCTGTCCGCAACGAAGTGGTGCATGCCGCGGCGGAAATTCTGTCTTTGCCGAGGCAACCCTTGCGTGAAATGCCTGAAGGAAAAATGCCGGAGGAAGACCTGAAGCTCCTTGAAATCCGCGCCGACTTCGGTGACGTCGATGCCCTGATCGCGCTCGGTCGGCATTATTACGAAAAGGAAGATGTCGCAGACGAGGCGGAATATTTGTGGAAAATCGCCGCCGACAAAGGGAGTACCGCGGCGATGTATCTGATTTACAAGGGCTACCGCGACGGAAAGCTTACCGACAAGCCGAGCGACAAAATGAAATATCTGCGCATGGCTGCGGACAAAAATCATGCCTACGCAGAGTATGAACTTGCCATGCAGACCGACAAACGGATGCCGAATGTGAAGCTGTCAAACCTCATGCGTGCGGCGGAACACGGCTGCACTGTGGCGGAATATGAAATCGGCAAGCTGTATTATGAGAATGGGCAGACCGAACAGGGGCTTGCTCATCTTGAAAAAGCCGCCGGGCTTGACCTCTGGGCGCGCACGCAGGTCGGACTGTTTTACTGCTACACGCGCGATGATTGGGAGCACGGCATGGAACTCCTGACCTCCGCCGCAGAGGAAAACTACGCGCCTGCGCAGGAGGCAATTCGAAATATTCAAAGCGGGCTGAACGCACAGATCTTCACGGGGCTGTGCGATCTTTTTTATTACGCCGCGAACATCATCGACGAGCGCGCGGAAGAAATTCAAGCGCCGTCAGGCGAACCCGTCATCAGCCGCAGACAACGCCGTGAGGAACAGGCAAAACGGGACGGTGTGATGATGCAGATGTGATTGATAACAAATTGATAACTTTTCGCCTGACCGCTGGATATTCACTCGAACCTGTGGTATCTTTGCAGTGGGCAAAAAAACTTACGAAAGGAAGAATAACAATGGCCAAACGAAGACCGCAAGGTGACGGCATGGTGCGCAAGCGTTCGGACGGACGCTGGGAAGCGCGCATTGTGATCGGTCACAAAAACGACGGAACACCGATGCACAAATCGGTGTTCGGCAAAACGCAGAAAGAAACGCTCGACAAATTGCACCGCGCGATTGAAACCTACCGCGATGTCGATCTCTGCGAGGACAGCCGCATGACGCTCGGCGAATGGCTCGACAAGTGGCTGGACGAATATATGATCTTCACTCTGCGGGAAAGCACCATGCAAAGCTACCGCATGATTGTGAACCACTATATCAAGCCCCACCTCGGCAAAAAGCCGCTGACATCGCTGACAACGGCGGATATTCAGAAACTTTACAACAAACTCAAAAAGGAGGGGCGCGTTCGCGAAGACCCCATCAAAGGCAAAACGCTTGCCGACAGCATGGTTCGCGGCATTCATATGATGCTTCACGAAGCGCTCGACGCGGCGGTGAAGGAACGGCTCATCGTGCGCAATCCCACGAACGGTACAACCGTGCCGAAGCCAAATTATCCCGACAAGCAGGTGCTGGACGACGGTCAGCTTGAGAAATTTCTCGGCATGATCGAAGCCTACCCCGATTGGCGGGATTTTTTCTACACGGAATGTATGACGGGACTGCGCCGCGGCGAAATCTGCGGGCTGAAATGGAGCGACATCGACTTTGAAAACCGTCGTCTGCGGGTGGAACGGTCGCTTTCCGCCGTCACAAACGGCAAAATTCAGATCGGCGAAACCAAAACGGGCGCGGGCAAACGGACGATTGTCCTGCCGCCGACCCTTGCCGCACTGCTTGCCAAACGCAAGGAAAACGCGCTGAATGAGTGGGTGTTCTACAATCCGTGCAACCCCAACCTGCCGATGAATCCGGCAGCGGCATACCAAAAACTGCACACGATCCTCAAAAATGCGGAGCTTCCGCGAATCCGTTTTCATGACCTGCGCCACACCTTTGCCACCCATGCGACAAAAGGCGGAGTCGATCCGAAAACGCTTTCAGGGATTCTCGGACACACAAACGCGAGCTTCACGCTTGACACCTATACCCATGTGACGGGTGACATGCAGAAAAACGCCGCCGCGATTGTCGGCGGCATGGTCAAAAAACTGAAACTGGAGGATGAGTAAATGGCAAAGAAAAAGCAAGGCGACGGCAGTGTCTTTCAACGCAAGGACGGGCGGTGGGAAGGCAGAATTGTCGTCGGCTACAAGGAAAACGGCTATGCCCAAACAAAAAATGTGACGGCGCACACCAAGACCGAGTGTCAGGAAAAACTGGCGAAGTTGCGGGAGGAATGCGGACGGCGGAGCGAGAAAATCAAGCCGGACATGCCGCTTAGCGACTGGATTGACTTCTGGTATCAGAATTATTCCGCGCCTAAGCTCCGCCCGACCACACAGGCGTGCTATTCGGTAAGGATTTATACGCATATCATCCCGTCAATCGGCAGCATCCCGCTGAACAAGCTGACGCAGAACGACCTGCAACAGTTTTACGCACGGCTCAAAAAGAGCGGACGGAAAAAGCATGTCGATAAATTCGGAGAAGGGCTGTCCGACCGCATGGTGCGCTCATGCCATACGACCTGCCGCACGGCACTTGAAAAAG
>ULTO01020585.1_pt1 | contig 16857 bp, 8 predicted proteins | sample 1957601 | NCBI WGS metagenome assembly ULTO01 (sample SAMEA4835734, study PRJEB28245) | human gut metagenome | biome: gut microbiome; material: fecal sample | place: Denmark | collected 2008 | reverse complement strand
CGCCCGCCGTCTGCACGGTGTCCGTGCTTTTGGCAGCGGTGCTCCTCTCGCGGTCGATCAGCGTGTATGCCGCCGCATTGCCGATCAGCAGCGTCAGGCACAGCCCGAGCGCAGTCAGCTTGGAAAGATTTCTTTTCATGATAACGCCTCCGAATTCTTCTTTGTTCCGATTTTTCTCATACCCATCGTGGTTTTGCACACAAGCTTATCGCACAGCATCAAAAGCGCCGGCAGGATGAAGATAACGCAGAGCATACTGACCACGGCGCCGCGCGCCATCAGCATACACATAGAGCTGATAATATCAATGTCCGAATAGACCGCAACGCCGAAGGTCGCGGCGAACAGTCCCATGCCGGATACGATGATCGACGGGATCGACGCGGCAAGCGCCGTCGTGACCGCCGCCCGTTTTCCCGCGCCGCCGATACGCTCGGACTTATAGCGCGTGGTCATCAGAATTGCGTAGTCCACCGTTGCGCCGAGCTGGATCGTGCTGATACAGATCGGGGCAATAAACGGCAGCGACTGCCCGAGGTAATGCGGCAAGCCGAGGTTAATAAAAATTGCAAGCTCGATGACCGCAATGAGGATGAATGGGAGCGAAATGCTCTTTTCCACAAGCAGGATGATGAGGAAAATCGCCAAAATCGACACCGTATTGACCACGCGGAAGTCGCGGTCGGTCGTCTCGATCATGTCCTTCATGCAAGGCGCTTCGCCGATGAGCATTCCGCTTTCGTCATACTTTTTCAGGATCGTATTCAGCGAATCGATCTGTTCATTCACTGCGTCACCGGCGACCTTGTACTCCGAATTGATGAGCAGCAGCTCCCAGCGGTCGCTCTTGAGAATGCTGCGAATGCTGTCCGGCAAAATTTCCTCCGGCACGGACGCACCGAGCACGGATTCCAAACCGAGAACGTATTTCACGCCGTCTACCTGCTCCATCTCGTCGATCATGTCACGCACGGCTTTGGTCGGCAGACCGGCATTGACAAGCAGCATATGGGTCGAGGCAATGTCAAACTCGTCGGAAAGCTTGGAGTTTGCGATCACATATTCCATATCCTCCGGCAGGCACTGACCCATATCGTAGTAAACCTCGTCGTTTGTCTTGTCGTAGCCGTAGTACGCAGGCACAACCAGCAGCGCGAAGATGATAAGAAACACGGGGAATATCTTCGTCACCTTGCCCGCAAACCGCTTCATATTCGGCAGCAGCGAGCGGTGGCGTGTTTTTTGCAGCGGCTTGTCGAACACAAGGATCAGCGACGGCAGCACCGTCACGCAGCCGATCACGCCGAACACAACGCCCTTTGCCATGACGATACCGAGGTCACGCCCGAGCGTAAAGGTCATAAAGCACAGCGCGGCAAAGCCCGCGACCGTCGTCAGGGAGCTGCCGACCACGCTGGTCAGCGTTTCGCTGATTGCCTCCGCCATTGCCGCACGGTGGTCGTCGCAGCGGCTGCAATGGTCGTTGTAGCTGTGCCAGAGGAAGATGGAATAGTCCATCGTGACGGCAAGCTGCAACACAGCGGAAAGCGCCTTGGTGATGTAGGAAATCTCGCTGAAGAAGTAGTTCGTGCCGAGGTTCAGCAGAATCATCATGCCGATGGACGCAAGGAACACGAACGGGATCAGCCAGCCGTCGAGGAACACCAGCATTGCAAGGCACGCAAACAGCACCGCAAGCCCGACATAGATCGGCTCCTCCTTCTCGCACAGGTCCTTCAGGTCGGTGACCAGCGCCGACATACCCGACACGAAGCACTGCTTGCCTGCGATCGAACGGATTTCGCGGATGGCATCCATCGTCACGTCCGCGCTCGTCGCGCTGTCGAAGAATACGGCGACCATCGTCGAATGGTCTGTATTGAACTCGTTACAGAGCTTTTCCGGCAGCAGCTCCATCGGAATGGAGAGGTCCGCCAGCGACGCATAGCTCACGACGCTTTCGACGTGCTCGACCTGCTCTATCTTGTCGCACAGCTTTGCGACGTCCTTCTGCGGCATATCCTCCACGACGATCAGCGAGAAGGCGCCCTTGCCGAAGTCCTTCAGCAGCTCCTCCTGCCCGATCACCGTGTCCATATCGTCCGGCAGATAGTCGAGCATATCATAGTTGATTCGGGTTCCCACCATACCGAGCACGGACGGGATCATCAGCACCAGCGTGACGATCAGAATCGGGACCCGAAGCTTTACAACAGCCTTTGAAAAGCGCATATACGCTCCTCCTTCCTTATTTGCTCTCATACTGATTCTTGATTAAAATATTTCATCAAGAATCCCATGTGCTACGCACACTCGCATCGTGCGAACGCACGATGCGCCGTCTCATGCAGAATCTGACGCGCCTTTGGCGCTATAAAAAGCTTTTCAAGCTTTTTAACAGATTCTAGTATCACAGTATAGCTGCGGCAGCAAAAAAAGAAAACGGGCAGTCTCCTGCCCGCTGACATAAAATCAGGCAACGTATTTCCACTGCCCGACTTTTGGGCAAACCCGCCCGTATGCACAAATCTGTCAAAGAAAAACGCGCCTGCACGATCGCAGGCACGTCAGTGTATGAAATATCAGGGTCACAGTTATTTGAGCTTGTCAAAAACCACCCTGCATGTCATTGCGAGGAGCGAAGCGACGTGGCAATCTCGTGTAGGCAGTTCCGAATTCGCCGAAAACTCCATAAAAATCAAAACAATTCTGCGAGATTGCCACGACCCTTTCAGGGTCTCGCAATGACAAAATCGGACTTTTTTGACAGTCTGAGTTATTTTTCCCTCGCACGTTTCCACGCCGCCGGGAAATATTTCTGCATGAATTCCGTCCTTGCGCGGTCATTACCGAAAAATTCCGTCCAAACGCTCCCGAACAAGCGGCAAACGCTCCACATCGGGCTGCGCCACGACGCCCTGTGCAGTCAGCGCGTCGAATTCCGCCCGCGTGACCCACCGCGCGTCACAAGTCTCGCCCGCCTGAAACCGAAGCGCCGACAACGGCACGTCGCGCTGCAGCAGGTAGGTGTCCGAAATCCGCCCGCCTCCCACCTTGGTGCCGAGGAATTCAAACTCCGCCTCCTCTGCCGCGATCCCCGTCTCCTCGAACAGCTCCCGACGGATCGCCTGTCTGCTGCTCTCGCCCGTGATTGCCGATCCACCGGTATTCGCCCACATATTCGGGTACGCCTGCTTCTCCGGCGAGCGCTTGGTCAGAAGAAGCTGCCCCGCCGCGTTGACCACCCAAACGAAAACAACCAAATGGTACTCTCCCGACGGCATCGGCGTCCCGCGCAGATGCGTTTTCCCGAGCGGACGGCGGTCGGCGTCATAAACGTCCCAGTATTCCATCCGACACTCACTCCGTCAGGTGCTCGATCAGAATTTTAACGCCCATCAAAATCAGGATAATGCCGCCCAACAGCTCCGCCTTGGAGCGATATTTGCTGCCGAAAACATTTCCGATCTTCAAGCCGACGGCAGAAAAAACGAAGGTCGTCGTTCCGACGATCGCAATGGCGATCCAAATATTGGTCTGCGTCATGGCAAAGGTCACACCGGTCGCCAGCGCGTCGATACTTGTCGCCAGCGCCAGCGGAAGCATCGTTTTCACGCCGAAGGAAGCGTCCGTTTTCTCCTCGTCGCCGCTCAGTGCCTCGCGGACCATGTTTGCACCGATGAGCACCAGCAGTGCAAAGGCAATCCAGTGGTCAAAGCGTCGGATATACTCGGCGAAGGTGCTGGCGAGCAGGAAGCCCAGCAGCGGCATCAGCGCCTGAAAGCCGCCGAAATACGCGCCGACGATCAGACTGTGGCGCGGGCGCAGCGACGGGACCGACAAGCCCTTGCCGATCGACACCGCAAACGCGTCCATCGACAGAGCAACGCCGGTCAAAATCAAATCCAATATTCCCATGCTTCGGTATTCCTTTCCGTATGTACCGTAAAACGTCCCTCTGGACACCGTATTATTTTATCACAGATTATCTTAGGAATCAACAGCAATTCCGCCGCACACGCACAATATCGGGGAAAACGAACCTTGCCCGTCTGTCATTGCGCGGGTGCCGACACACTCACAATGACTGCCGCGGCTTTTTGGACAGTTTGAAGCGGCGCACCCCCGAGGAGGTGCGCCGCCGATGATTAGGGTGTTATTCGCCCGTTCCGTTCAGCGCCTTGAGCATCTTGTCGAAACGCATCATCATCGTTGCGACCTCCGCACGGGTGGCGTTGTCCTTCGGGTTGAAGTTGCTGTTCTGATCGCCGACGATCAGCTTGATCGCAACGGACCACTTCACGGCATCCAGCGCGTAGTTCGATACCTTATCGGCATCCTTCAGCACCTTGGTGATGTCGGTAGTGGAGGTCACGTCGAAGCCCTCGACGGTCTTGGAGTAGCGGAAGAAGATCGTCACGATCTGCTCGCGGGTGATCTGCTCGTTCGGCTCGAAGTGGGTCGCGTCCACGCCCTTGACGATCTCGTTCTTGTTCGCCCAGTTGACCGCAGCGGTGTACCACTTGCCGGAGGGAACGTCCTCAAAGACCTTGCTGGTGGTATCGGTGAAGTCGGGAGAGCCCGCGATACGCCACAGGACAGCGACGAACTCCGCTCTCGTCATGGCTGCGTTCGGGTCGAAGGTCATCTCGGTACGACCGTTGAACAGGCCCTCATGGACGGCATAATCCACCGCAGAGGCGAACCAATCCTTGTCGGTGACATCGACGAAGGTCAGATCATACTTGGAGACTCTGCCGCACTTGGAGCAGACGTAGTAGACCGAGCCGTCCTTTTCGGTGGTCTTCACGTTGTCGTGACCGGAGGAGCGGCTGCTGTAAACGGTCTTTTCCTCGCCGCATTCGCACTTGTAGAGCTTCTCGCCCTGTACGCCGCAGGTCGCCTTCACGAGCTCGGTCACGGTGACCTTGTGCTCCTCGCCGGTCTTGGCGTCGAAGTGGAAGGTATCCTCGCCGAGGGTGAACCAGCCGGTCTTATACTCGCCGCCGAGGAAGTACATCCGTTTGCCGCTCTTGGAATCGGTCGCCCAGCCGGTGTATTCCTTCGGAGCTTCCTTGCCGCAGTCGGCATCCTTGCAGATCAGCGTCTTATTGGTACGGTTGTACACATAGTTGTGCTTGGGATCGGGCGTAGGTGTGGGGTCGATGGGATCGGGCTTGTCGGGATTGTCGTCGCCCTTGACCTCCTTGGTGAAGGTATCGACCACGGTGCCGTCCGTGTCGTAAGCAGTAACGGTGAATTTCTTCTCCGTCGCCTCGACCATCAGATACAGGGCATTATAGTCCTGCGTGATCTTCACAAAGTGGAAATTGGGATTATCGATCGCCGCATAGTTCAAATTACGGGACTTCTCGCCGAGGTCGCCGCAGATAAAGTAGGTCGTGCCGTCATCGACGACCTTGCCGCCGGTGAGCTGATCGGTGCGGGCATAGGAATGGTCGTGACCGGAGAATACGAAATCGATGCCGGCAGCATCAAAGGCGGGAACAAGGGTCTTCTGATACTTCTCGGTCGCCGCATTCACGTTGGTGTAGTAGGTCGGCTCATGGATGGAAACGACCTTCCACGCGCACTTAGTCTTGGCAGCGTCCTCCTTGATCCAAGCGGCAACTGCGTCAAGGTCCTTCGCGCCGTTGTTGATAACGGCAATATAGACGTTGCCGATCTCGTAGGAGTAGCAGTCCTCCTTGGGCAGACTGAAGATCTTCTTTGCATTCTCGCCGTTGGACTGACCGTAGTACTCGTGGTTGCCGAGCACATGGATAATCGACTTGTCCGCAATGGGGCTGGTCTGAAGGAGATCGAGGATCTGTGCATAGTGGATGTAGTTATCGCCGTTGTCGATGAAGTCACCGGTTTGCAGGCCGAAGTCCACATTCTCCTTGCCGATGGCTTCGAGGAGGGTGTTGAGGTAGCCGATGGCATCGGCATCCTCCTCGGGCTTGCCGGTCATCTGAGTATCGCCCATGACAAAGAACTTCGTCGTCTCCTTGGCAGTCTCCGCCTCGGTGCGGAAGGTCATCGCCTCGGACCAGCCGTTCTCGCTGCCGTCGCCGACCCAGAAGTAATAGGTCGTATCGGGAGTCAGACCGGTCAGAGTCACGGTATTGAGGCTCGCGACGGTGTTGGTCGTTGCAAAGGCGACCAGCGTCGTCTCGCCGCGGACGGTGCGGTAATCGGTATCCGGACCGAGCCCGCGCTTGAGCGACTTATACTCCGCCTCGGTCATGTAGCGCAGGTAGGACTTTTCTCGCGCAAGGCTTGCATTGGAGAACCACGAAATGGCGTGCTCCGTCGCACGGTTCGCGGTCATCGGGTGCTGCACGGAAACGGGCAGATCATTATCGTTGCCCGCATAGCCGCGGACGGTTGCCTTCGCCTGGAAGGACAGTCCCTTTTCGCTGCTGGCGCTGATGGCGAACTCGGTGCCGACTGCCATTTCCTTCATCGCATCGGTGGTCAGAACGCCGCTTTCATTGGTCTTGCCGATCTCCACGCCGTTGAGGAACACGGTAACGTCGGCAGCGGGCTTGCCCTCGATGTCATAGACGGTGATGTCGCAGGAGCGTCCCTGCGCCATGATGCCGATGTTGATGGTGTAGTAAGCGGTGACAGGCAGTACGGTGTAGCCGTAGGCAGCCGTGCCGGTCTTGCCGTCGGTATCCTTAAAGGAGATGTTGGTAACGCGGTACTTGAGATAATCGACCTGAGGATCGACCGTCGTCGGAACGGCGAAGCTGACGGTGGCGATGTCGCCGGTCATGCCGCCCTCCTTCGTTGCCTTGAGGGTCAGAGCGCCCTTCTTAAAGCCGGTAGGCTTAAACTCATAGGTGCCGTTCACGCCCTCGGCAAAGGTGATGACGGGAGCGCCGTAGGTCGCGCCGCCCTCGGTGGTCGTGGGCGTACCGAAATCGGTGTTGACGTCGATCACATTCATCTCGACCTCGGTCACATTGCCGACCGCGGTGAGCTTCATCTCATAGGTGCCGCCGAGAGTCACAACGCCGTCGCCGCCGAAGCTGACCTGCGCATTTGCAGCCGCCTCGGTTTTGACCGTGAAGTCTCGGGTCAGCTCGACCATGTTGCCGCCGCCGTCGGTGATCTGGACCTTGATGGTGTGGTGACCGTCGCCGAGCGTGGTACGGGTCGCGGCACGGGCATCGTCGCCGTCAACCGCGATGTTCACGCCGTCGATGAAGAACGCGGTCGCCGTAGCGTCAACGCCCTTGCGGTTCTGGCTCTCGGGGTCATGGAACTGCGCAACGATCTCAACGTCGGCAGCGGTAAGGACCGTAGAGCCGTCCTCCGCCAGCTCCGTGCCGTTGACGGCAATGGAGTCAATGACGGGGTTGATGAGGTCGTCAAGGTTCGTGCCGTAAACAAAGCGGTAGTCGTCGAAGTACAGCGTGCCGTTATAGCGACCCTCGCCGTTTGCGGGCATATAGCAAAGCCAAATAAAGCCTTCGCCCTGACGAAGCTTCATCGGGTGCTCGGAGCTGATCTTATCCTGAATTTCGGTAGCACTGAGGTCTGCATAGCAGTACATCCAACCGACCCAGTCAATGTTGGACGTCAGCTCGCCGTCCACGCCGACGTGCTTGAATTCAAGGTTTTTCGTAGAATAGCCGTTGCCGTTCCAAAGCGCAACGTCACCGCGGACGCTGTACTTCGGTGTGCCCTCCGGCGCATAGACCCAAACGCCGACCTCCGTCGGATAACCGTCGATGTTGATCTCGTCGCCGCAGTAGCGGATGTAGAAATTCGAGTTGGAGCTGTTGTCGAAGGAGGAATAGTCGTAGTTCAGCTCGAGGGCATAGTCGCCGGAGCGGACCTGCGCGCCCTCCTCGCGGGAGGTGGTCTTCAGACCGCCCGCGCAGTAGGACTTGATCGAGTTATTGGGCCACAGATAGAATGTATAGCCGTTTGCGTTGAAAATCGGCGCTGCCGGAACGCCGGGGACATACTGTCCGGTTTCTTGGTCTACTTTTCCGGTATCATAGTTGCCGGTGAAGCTGTACGGCGCGGTCAGGTGGGTGTAAATCGGCTCGCCCTCGCCGTAGGTGTTGCCGGTGATAACATCCAGCTCGGCATGGTCGCCGCGATAGCCCCCGGTAATGCCCGCAAAATCGCTCTTGCCCCAGTGGAAATGCGCCGCGGTCAGCGGGCCGTTTGCGTTCGGCTCAAAGTCCATCACAACGACGGGCATTTTGCCGATCTCGACCTTAATGGAAGCCGTCAGCTTCTCGCCGTTCTGCTTGGTGTAGGTCACGGTGACCGTGCCGTTCACGCTGCCGTCAAAGCTGCCGCTGTGGAAGATATTGCCGTTCATCGTGCCGAACTGCGCGTCGGAAACGCCCTCGGTCGCAGATTTCAGCTCCCATGCAAAGTCGCCCGCCTTATAGTGGATGCTCCGCTGGGCATGCTTTGCGTTCAAGCCGAGGTTGGAATCCGCGTTAAAGTCAAGGGAGATCGACTCGCCGTTGAAGTAGAGCGCATCAATATCGGCGATCGTGATCTTCGTCTCGCCGAACACGGTCGTGCCCTTCTGAAGGGTGACCTTGACCTCGCCGGTGAAGCCCGCAGCCGCCTTGAACAGACCGGTCTTGCGGTCGATGGTGCCGGCATTATTGGGCGTCACGACCCAGTCCAGTTCGGTGGGGATCGTCGCCTCGCCGCCCGCCTTATCAACGCCGAACGCCTCGAACTGGATGGAGGTAGCGGGGGTGTAAAGTTCATTCTTCGGATACAGGGAAGCGTGGTCAAAATTGCCGTCGGAGACCTCGGTGGAGACCATCAGCAGTGCAGAGGCAACCGTGCGCTCCGGGCCGTCGGAGGGTCTGTTGCGAACCGTAAGGTCCGTCGTGCCCTCTCGTACGGAGGCGTAGGTCGCCGAGCCGCCGCCGTCAAGATAGATGGCGTCCACACAGCCCTCGTTCTTGTACAGCTCCGCCAGCTCATACAGCGACAAGCCGACGGAATAGGGTGCCTGTCTTCCGTCAACGACCATCGTGACAACCGAGCCGTCCGCCTTCAGACCGATGGAGTTACGGGGCATGAGGTCGGTATTGTTCGGGTCCGCCACGTTCTGACCGTTGCGCACGAGGAAGAACGGGCCGGAGATCGCCTCAAGGACGTCGGATGTATCGGTGCCGAAGTCGCGGATGGCGAACTTGCCGTTTTTCAGAACAGCAAAATACGGCTCCTGCTGACCGCCGTTGTTGACCTGAACGAGGTTGCCCTCCATAATCAGGTAGCCGAGCGGCTGAAGCGTCTGCATATTGTAGTAGTCGCCGTTGGTCGCGAAGATGACCTTCTGACCGGTGGCTTCCTCATACGCCTTCGCCTGATCGGTGGTCTTCTGCATATCCCACTTCAGGTTCTTGGACGCATCGGCGCGGGAGGCAGGCGTGCTCCCCTTGGTATAGTATCCTTTATATGACGCCTTAAAGGTGACCTTGGCGCCCGCGGATACCGTCGTCATAAACGCCGCGACCTGATTATTACCGGTGGCGTCGTTGAGCAGGATCTGCGACTCCGTAACGCCGTTGGTAATCTGATAATCGGTCTGAGAAACCAAATACTTGCCGGACGGCGGCGTGACCTTGCGCTCCTCCTCATCCCGCAGCGCAAAAACCGCGGGGACAAGCGAAGCAAGCATTGCCAGCGTCAGCAGCAGGCACAGGAATCTCTTTCCTATCATTCGTTTCATCGTGTAACCTCCTGTTTTTCTTTGTTCTGCAACAAGTAGATTCTACCACGATAGAACAGAATTGTCAACAGTAAATCAGGCTGTCTTCCCCGATTGCGGTCGAACCGCATCGTGCCTTGACGAATTGCCGATTTCGGCACGGGAGGCTCCGTCTTGCCTGCGATTTTGCCCGCTGCGGCAGGTCGTTGTTTTACCGGCTTGCCTTTCTGCGCGACAAAACGCGAAGGACGAGCAGCACGACGACCAGCAACGCGGCGGCTGCCGGAAGGACGACCATCGCATTCGGAACAAAGCCCGCAAGGAGATAGCCGACAAAGCTGACCGAGGCGGTAACAACGGCATAGGGAAGCTGCGTGGAAACGTGTGCCACATGATCGCACTGTGCTCCGGCGGACGCCATGATGGTCGTATCGGAAATCGGAGAGCAGTGGTCGCCGCAGACCGCGCCTGCCATGCACGCCGCTACGCACACCACGCCGATGGGATCGCTCAGCGGAAATACATTCAGCGTAATCGGAATCAGGATGCCGAAGGTGCCCCAAGATGTACCGGTCGCAAAGGAAAGTCCGCAGCCGATCAGGAACACAGCCGCCGGAAGGAGGCTGCGGAAGCCGCCCGCAGAGGTCCTGACAAGACCTGCAACGTAGTCCGCCGCGCCGAGGGAGTCCGTCATCGCCTTAAGGCTCCATGCAAACGTCAGGATCAGGATTGCCGGAACCATTGACTTGAACCCCTCCGGAATGCAGCCCATCAGCTCGCGGAAGGTCATCAGGCGGCGGCAGGCGTAATAGGCCAGTGTCAATACCAATGCGCCGGCGGAGCCGAGCATCAAGCCGACGGAGGCATCGGATCGGGAAAACGCCGTGACGAAATCCGTGCCGGAAAAGAATCCGCCGGAATAGAGCATTCCCGTCACGCAGGAAATAATCAAGGCAGTGATCGGCAGCAGCAGATCGATCACTCTGCCGTCGGCGTTTGCCGTTGCATCGGCTGTATCGGCGTAGCCCTTCAGCCCGGAAAATACGTCGCCGTTCTCAGCGCGGCGTTCGTGCTTTGCCATCGGTCCAAAGTCCAGCTTGAACACCGCAAGCAGGATCATCATCGCAACAGTCAGCAGGGCATAGAGATTGAAGGGAATGGCGCTGATGAAGACCTGAAGTCCTTTCCCCTCCCCGACATAGCTGGAAACCGCCGCAGCCCACGAGGATACCGGCGCGATAATGCAGATCGGTGCAGCCGTTGCGTCAATCAGATACGCAAGCTTTGCGCGGGAGATATTGTGCTTATCTGTTACGGGACGCATAACACTGCCGACGGTCAGGCAGTTGAAATAGTCATCAATGAAAATCAGCACGCCCAGCGCAATCGTTGCAAGCTGTGCACCGACGCGCGTTTTAATGTGGGCGGCAGCCCAGTGACCGAACGCCGCCGAACCGCCCGCTCGGTTCATCAGGCAAACCATCGCGCCCAGTATCACAAGAAATACCAAAATGCCGACATTGTAGCGGTCTGACAAAACAGAAGCGACCCCGTCATTCAGAACATGGTTGATCGTCCCCTCGAAGCTGAAATCGGAATACAGCAGTCCGCCGAACACAATGCCGACCAGCAGCGACGAGTAGACCTCCTTTGTTACCAGTGCCAGCGTAATGGCAACGGCAGGCGGCAGCAGTGCCCATGCGCTCTCACGGAAGCCTCCGCCTTCGCTTCCGTCCGACGCAATCAGGGCACAGACGATAACGGCAGCCAAGACCAATCCCGTCAATACTGCCTTTAAAGTTTGATTTCTTCGCATAACAAAACTCTCCTTTTCAAATTTGCAACAAAAAAGAAGTCATGACTTCCGCCATAACTTCAGAAAAGGATGCTCTGCTCCCGAAGATTATGACAGCGCTCCGTTCGTTTCCGAACGACAGTCTGACGGATATTCTCCGGCAGCCCGGACATTGCACCACCAGGCAGCAAATGCAACTCCTCGGCAGCTGACCCTTTCGCCGTCTCCCTTGCCTGTTGTAAAACGGTTACTCTTTTCAGCCGCGCCTCTATCATGATAATTCAGTTGTTGGGTATATTATACAGAAAACGCGCCGTATGTCAAGCTGTAGTTTTGTTTTTTTCGTATAATTATTTATACTTATTCCATCAATGTAAAATCGGTGTAAAAAGCGCGAATTCGCTTGAATTTTCCGTCGATTCCTGTTATACTCTACCCGAACGTTTTCTACGTTTATAAAATGAGAATTGTGAGGACGTAACGCATGAGACATTTTCTGAAAACCGTGCTCTCCTGCCTGCTGGCGCTCTCCGTCGTGCTGAGCATGGCGGCGGCAGTCAGCGCAGAGAATGAGCCGCTGAAGTTTACCGCGCTCTATGCCTGTGCCGATGCCGAGCATCCGGAGGTCCGCATCCTCCCGCAGACGATCGGGCAGGAGCAGTATCTCTTCCTCCCCTCCCATATGAAGGCAACGGAAGCAATCGTGTACTTTGAAACGAGCCTCGCCGAGGCTGTGGTCACGGCAAAGGGCGCCGTCTCCGAGCTTGCGCTGACCTCCGGTACGGCGTTTGACCTTACCGCACTGTGCGGCGAGGGCAGCGCCTACCGTCTGACGCTGACCGCGAAGGTCGGCGAGCAGACCGCCGAGCAGGTGCTCAATCTCGTGCCGACGAACGGCATCGCTTCAATGTATCTCGTCAGCGACGACCCCGTTGAGCACGGCAGAGCATGGGTCGAAGCCAGCCCCACCAAGAGCAACAAGGCGACCGGTACGATGGTCATGTCCGACGCCGAGGGTGCGCTTGTCTACGACGGCAAGCTGACGCAGATCAAGGGACGCGGCAACTCGACGTGGCTGGCGGAGAAGAAGCCCTATCAGATCAAGCTCAAGAGCAAGACCGACCTTTTGCAGACGGGCGAGAAGGCAAACGCCGCCAAAACGTGGGTACTGCTGACCAACGCCGCGGACCCCTCCCTGCTGCGCAACAACATCGTCTATGATTTGTCCGTCGCCATGCAGATCGATCCCGGCATCGAGTGCCGTCCCGTGAACCTCTACTACGACGGCGAGTACCGCGGAGCTTATCTCCTGTGTGAAAAGGTCGAGATCAACAGCGGCCGCGTTGACATCACCGATCTTGAGAAAGCGATCGAAAACGCCAACCCCGACACCGATCTGGAGAAGCTGACCGTTAAGAGCGGCACCACGAAGAACGGCGCGACCTATTACTACTGCGACGGCGCGAAGGACCCCGAGAACATCACCGGCGGCTACCTGCTGGAGATGGAAAGTCCCTCCCGCGCCCAGCAGGAGGTCTGCTACTTCACCACCGCGAGAAGTCAGAGCATCGTGGTCAAAAGCCCCGAGTTCTGCGGCAAGGCGGTCATGGAGTACATTGCCTCGTGGTATCAGGAATACGAGGACACGGTATATAACGGCGGCAAGCACCCGACCAACGGCAAAACCCTTGCCGACTATGCCGACATTGACAGCATCGCGCAGTGCTATATCGTCAATGAGCTGACGAAGAATCCCGACGGCTACCGCACCTCCGCTTATTTATATAAGGATGCGGACACCAATGTCTGCAAGGTGGGACCCGTTTGGGACTACGACCTGAGCTTCGGCATCAGTTGGGGCGATTTCGGTCCCAACTGCGCCAACCCGCAGGAATTCTTCACCCTCCGCAGCAGCCTCGGCACCGCGCTTTATGCGATTCCCGAATTCCGTCAGGCGGTCCACGACATCTACCTGAACATCGTCAACGCGCTGATGAAGAATGTCCTCTGTGCCGAGAAGACCCCCGGGGAGGTCACCGCGATGCAGAGCCTCAACGACTACGCGGCTGAGCTGAAGAACGCCGCTGCTGCCAACGGAATCCTCTGGGGCACCTCCCCCGCCGATTGGGAGGCAAACATCAACGCCCTGCGCGCCTATATCACCACCCGCAACGAGTGGCTCACTGCGCAGTACACAAGCTGGAGCGCCGAGGGCGAGCCTGCGATTTTGGGCTACGTTGACGTTTCGACCGACGACTGGTTCTACAACGACGTCACCCGCGCGACCGAGTACGGCATCCTCAACGGCATGAACTACGGTATCTTCGCGCCCGATAAGAACACGACCCGCGCGCAGGCAACCAAGGTGCTCTATGCCATCTCCGGCGCGGAGCGGTATCCGTTTGAGTCGATCTTCTCCGATGTTCACAGCTACGACTGGTTCTACCCCGCCGTGGTATGGGCAAACAAAAAGGACGTCGTCCGCGGCTACGAGGACGGCAGCTTCCGTCCGGATAACAACATCACCCGTCAGGAATTCATCACCCTGCTGTACCGTTATCTCGGCGAGCCGACCGTCAAGACCGACAAGCTCTCCGCCTTCAAGGACAGCGCCGCCGTCGCAAACTACGCCCGCACCGCAATGCGCTGGGCAGCGGAAAACGACGTTCTCAAGGGCTATGAGGATCAAACCATCCGTCCGGAGGACAACATGACCCGCGCGGAGATGTCGGCGCTTATCGTCCGCTTCTACGAGAGCTTCATCATCGAATCGGATAAGTAAGCGTTCTTCCACGGCTCAAAAAGCGGATAAGAACGATAAACGCAAGTTATCCGCAAAACACACTTGACACGATGGCACCCACAACGGCTCCCTCTGACGAGGGTAGCAAAGCGACCGAGCGGTAGTGAATGACATGCCGGTGGCATGTCAGAGCCGCGAGGTGACCGAGCCGCAGCGAGACATGGCAGCGAAGCTGACTGAGGGAGAGAAAAAGCGCATAATTCCGTTAGTCTCGGAAAAATCGCAACATTTTTGATTCTCTCCCTCCGTCAAAACCTTCGGTTTTGCCACCTCCCTCATCAGAGGGAGGTAGTTAGTGCCGTCGTCCCTTGAAAAACGTCTCCTTGGACAAACTGACGTGCCGCATTGGGGGTTGACCCCAATGCGGCGCTTGTTGTATAATAGGAAGCGGCAAATTCCGGAAAGGACGCAATTCTATGGATATTTTTCAGCGCGACGAGCGCTATCTTGCGCATACCTATCGCCGCTTCCCGCTGGAATTCGTCGGCGGACACGGCGCGACCGTCCTCGGCGGCGACGGGAGGGAATATATCGACCTCGGCAGCGGCATTGCCGTCAACATCTTCGGTCTGAACGACGCGCCGTGGAAGGCGGCGGTCACGGAGCAGCTTGACCGTTTCCCCCACTGCTCGAACCTGTACTACGCCGAGCCGGTCGTTCAACTGGCGGAGCTGCTGTGCGAGCGGACGGGGCTTTCGCGGGTCTTTTTCGCAAATTCGGGTGCGGAAGCAAACGAGTGCGCCATCAAGGTCGCCCGCAAATGGGCGGCACAGACAAAGGGCGCGGACTGCAACCGTATCATCACATTAAAAAACAGCTTCCACGGCAGAACACTGGCAACGCTGGCGGCAACGGGTCAGGACGGCTACCACCGCGACTATCAGCCGCTGCCGGAGGGCTTCCTCTATGCGGAGGTCGGCGACGTCGAGGGCTTGGAGCGGCTGGTCACAGAGCATAAGGTCGCCGCCGTGCTCTTTGAATGTGTGCAGGGCGAGGGCGGCGTCCGTCCCATCGGGCAGGAATATGCCGACGCCCTGGCTGCGCTGGCGCGGAAGCACGACCTGCTGCTGATGTGCGACGAGGTACAGCTCGGCAACGGGCGCAGCGGTCAGCTCTACGGCTATATGAACTACGGCTTGCAGCCCGATGTCGTCACGACGGCAAAGGGGCTGGGCGGCGGGCTTCCCATCGGCGCGGCAATGCTGTCCGAGCGCGCGAAGGACGTTTTGCAGCCCGGCGACCACGGCTCGACCTTCGGCGGCAGCCCTGCCGTCTGTGCGGGCGCCGTCAGTATCCTCAGCCGAATCGACGAGGCGCTTTTGGCAGGCGTGCGGGAGCGCTCGGCGCTGATCTTTGATACGCTCACGGGCGCTGACGGCATCGAAAGCGTCAGCGGCATGGGCTTGATGATCGGCGTGAAAATGAAAGAATACCCCGCGCGGGAATTTGCCGAGCGTCTGCTGCAAAACGGCGTACTCGTCACCACGGCGAAGGATCGCATTCGCCTTCTGCCGCCGCTGAATATCCCCATTGAACAGTTAAAGACCGCACTGCGGCGCTTTTGCGACTGCGCCGCAAGATAAAAGGAGGACAACATGAATCTGAAAGGCAAAAATTTTCTGACCCTGCTGGACTTCACCCCCGAGGAGATCACGGGACTGCTGGACCTTGCCGCCGAGCTGAAGGCAAAGAAAAAGGCGGGCATCCCCCACGACACCCTCAAGGGCAAGAGCATCGCGCTGATCTTCGAAAAGACCTCCACCCGCACCCGCTGCTCCTTTGAGGTCGCGGCATACGATCTCGGAATGCACGTCACCTACCTCGACCCGAGCGGCTCGCAGATCGGCAAGAAGGAATCCATCGCCGATACCGCCCGCGTTCTCGGTCGGCTCTACGACGGCATTGAGTATCGCGGCTTCGGTCAGAGCATCGTCGAGGAGCTGGCAAAGTACGCCGGTGTCCCCGTTTGGAACGGTCTGACCAACGAATTCCACCCGACGCAAATTCTCGCCGATATGCTGACCATTCGGGAGCATTTCGGCTCGCTCAGGGGCAAAAAGCTCGTCTTTATGGGCGACTGCCGCTACAACATGGCAAATTCCCTGATGGTCGGCTGCGCAAAGCTCGGTCTGCACTTTGTCGCCTGCGGTCCGGAGGGCTACTTCCCCGATCCCGCGCTGATCGCCCGCTGTGAGAAGATCGCCGCACAGACCGGCGCGACGCTGGCGTTTGAGACCGATCCCATGAAGGCGACCGTCGGCGCGGATGTTATCTACACCGACGTTTGGGTCTCCATGGGCGAGCCGCCGGAGGCTTGGGCGGAGCGGATCGAAAAGATGCTCCCCTATCAGGTCAACGCAAAGCTGATGGCAAACGCGGGAGAGAGCGCCGTGTTCATGCACTGCCTGCCCGCCTTCCACGACCTCAACACCGGCATCGGCAAGCAGATCGGCGGGCAGTTCCGCCTCGACGCGCTGGAGGTCACCGATGAGGTATTTGAAGGTCCGCAGTCCATCGTGTTCGACGAAGCGGAAAACCGGATGCACACCA
>ULTO01003758.1_pt1 | contig 16857 bp, 13 predicted proteins | sample 1957601 | NCBI WGS metagenome assembly ULTO01 (sample SAMEA4835734, study PRJEB28245) | human gut metagenome | biome: gut microbiome; material: fecal sample | place: Denmark | collected 2008 | reverse complement strand
TTGCATAAGCGTGCATCAGCTGGATATTGGCAACGGTATGGGAAAGCCTCTCCCCTCCCGTTCCTCCAAATATGAGGATCTCCTCACAGCCTGCCTTCCATGCCGTTTCTGCCGCTAACGCCATGTCCGTATCATCCTTCATGACCGGCGCCCGGTAAAAACGTTCTTTGGGAAGCCCCATGGAAGACAGTATCTTCCTTTCGTCTCCTTGCAGGGAGTCCATATCTCCCACAAAGCACCATGGCTTTAAACCATATTCGGCAAAAAAGCCGATCCCGCCGTCCACCGCCACACTGTATACGTCTTCCTCCGCTTCTAAAAGCTTTTTTAACAGCCGGCTTTCTTTTCCAAGCGGCGCTGAACCCACCAGAATGCCCTGCCTTTTACCGCCTTTTCCCATTGCTTTCTTCCTTTCTCCAAAAGGGCCTTTACCCCCAAAGATATGCCGATGGCTCCCAAAACATACAGCAGTGCAAATTCCTTTATACCGCCCGGCCTGTACAAATACCAGATATCTCCCGAGAATGCGGCAGGGTCAAAATCCCGAAAGATCCCGAAGATCCTGCCTGTTACGGCAAAAACAGCCTTGACCGCCATTATGCCCGCAAACTGGTGGAACATAATGTCCCATGTGCTCCTTCCCAGGATCAGAAGCGGGATGCACTTTTTTCCAAAATCCGCAAGCACCGCGGAAACCCTCAGCCAGAACAAAATTCCCACAGCTCCTGCCAGATAGGTTGCCCACATACCAAAAGGATAATCACAGGAGGAGGGAATAACATAAACCGGTTTTCCGAAACGGGCGTTCAACATGAGGGAGATCAGCAGACAGGTTCCGAAATAAAGCGCCGCCGGCGCCTTAGAAAGGGCTTTCTCCAAAAAGTCCCTGTATAACATGCCGAAAGCATAAAAGGGCATAAAGTACAGGATCCTGAAAACCGGATATAAAGCATATTCATGATAGCCGTGTCCCGCAAAATAGACGCCTGCAAAACCCGCCGCAACAAACAGCGCCTGAAGGATCCTGTCCGTTACCTTTGGCCTTCCCAATAAATTAAGAAGGAGCTTCCCCGCGCCATAGAGGATCTGAACGCAGAAGAAGGGAAAAATAAACCAGCTTCCCATATTTAACACATAGAGGTTTTCGCTGTTTATGGGAAAAAGCAGAATGCCCCGGAGGGTAAGCGGCTCTCCGAAGGTAAAGCCGAAACCGTGAAGCAGGGTTAAAAGAAGGCCGTAAAAGAGGTTCCAACACCATAAGGGAATCAACAGCCTCTTTACCTTATTCCACAAATACAACCGGAAGTTCAAAAGCTTTTCCTCCCTGAAAAAATATCCCGAGCCAAAAACGAAGATCCCCAGATGGAAAGCGCCGAAATGCATCCAGTTAGACAGCATTTCCACGCCCCCTCCGTCACAGTGGCTGAGCAGGACAAACAGGATGGCAAAACCATATAAATAGCGGAATGCAAGGTTTTCTGAACCCGTTCCCTCTTTTTGTATTTCTTCTCCTTTGTTCATAAATATGGCTCCTTTGTAAAAAGCGTGTGGAATATTGTCAAAATTTACCGTCTGTATTATACTTTACTTAACTTTTTATCTGTTTGCAACACAATCTTAACAGAAAGCAGGTTCTTATGACGGGGGAAGAAAACGGCAGGACGCTAAAAAATACGAAGGCAGGAAACAGCAAGGTTCTGAAAAATACGGAGGCAGAACCTGCAGATCATACAATGGACGACGCAGGAAGTACGCTGCCCGCGCCTTCCCGTTTTGGACGGGATTCCAATTTTGAACTGCTGCGCATCCTTGCCATTCTTTTTATCATTTCCTTCCACTGCGCATGGGAGGGCGGCTTTGAATATCCCGCATTCTGTTTCAACAAATTCCTGGTGGAATCTTTTCACATGTTAGGAGAGATCGGCGTCAATCTTTTCATTCTGATCTCCGGCTACCACATGATCCGCGGACGTTTCAAAATAAAAAAACTGATCGCTCTCCTTCTGCAGGTACAGTTCTATAACTGGATCTGTGTTTTCCTCTGCGTGCATTTCGGCACGCTGACCCTTGACAGGCGCACGGTCTTTATCAATTTCTTTCCTGTTACGGAATATAAATACTGGTTCGCTACCGTTTACATTCTTTTATATTTATTCTCTCCCTATATAAACAGGCTGCTGCTCTGTCTGTCCCGGAAGGAGTTTCAGAAAATGCTTTTGCTCTGTCTGGCCGTTTTCTGCATTTTCCCTACCGTTTACGGCGCCTTAAAAAACGACACCGAGACGCTGTTTTACTACAACCGCTTTATCTGGCTCCTCATCGTTTATATGATCGGGGCCTATATCAGGCTGTATCCTCCCGTAAAATATGTAAGTTCTGCAAAATGGCTGGGGATTTCAGCCCTTATCTTCTTTTTTATGGAATGCGCCATTTATGTTATGGAGCGTTTTCAGCCGTTCTTTAACAAAGTGGGCATCGTGGGCGGAAACTATTTCTGGCGTCCCAACACGATCCCCGTAGCCGCTGTAAGCTTAAGCCTCTTTTTATGCTTCCGCTTTATAAAGGTAAAGCCTATAAAAGCAGTCAATCTGTTAGCCTCCACTACCTTTGGAATCTATCTGCTCCATGACGGACAGTTGAATTTCTACATGTGGCAGGTACTTTTAAAATCCACGGAATATACCTTCTCCCCCAGGCTCATTCTTTTCATTCCCATGTGCGCCCTTTTGATCTTCATAACCGGCGCCTGTGTGGATTTTTTACGGCAGCTTCTTTTCCGCCCTCTTATTCGAAAGTAAGGGTAGAAAGCTCCGTATAGGCCGCCAGGTCGTCGGCAAAAGACCTCTCCGCCAGTTCAAAAATGACCACATCAGGCCCGATCAGGTCAATATAATCCTTCATATAGGTATAATTGACCCTGGAGGTAAAATAAACCTCTTTATACCGGTAGGTATACCATGTCTCCCTGTTATCCAGAAAACTGTCATGAAGGATCAGGACACATTTATCCGAAAGCGCATTCTCATTGTAAAAGTACGCCATGTTATTGCCCACCATAACGGGTACATCCGCGCGGTCCTTACTGTCTGTTGCCACCCCGTAAGAAGATGGCAGCGTACAGGAAAGCCGCGGCACGTTATCGGTAATTTCCCTGCTGGCGGCAAAAAACTCCAGTCCCTGTACCGTCTCCAGACTCTCTTCAAAATCTCCTCTTTCCATAACCGGAATATCCGGATATGCTTCATGGATCACTTCATCCACCATGGACAATCCGTAAAAGGCGCCCAGATCATTCCAGTGGGCACAGTCATACTTTTGGTTATAGATCTGTTCCTTTTCTTTTATTTCCCGGAATTCTTCATGGGGGACCACATGAGGAATCAAAAGCGCCTCAAGCTTTCTTTCCGCCATATCCAGGGTGCTTTCCCTTGTTTCATCCACGTAAATGCCCTCCGGCATATACTCCCCGTAAACGGAAGACTTATTGGGAGCGATCATAAAGACGAACAGGCCGCCCTTTTCCTTTATATAAGCATTGCTTCGCGACAGATAAGTCATAAGGTCATCCATCAGCTGCTCATCCACATTTAACCGCTGGTAATTCTGCACATATCCTTCATCCGCCGGAAAAATATAGCCTTCCTTCCCCGGCATATGGAGCTTTTCGGAAAATTCTCCAAAAAGACAATAGGAAATGTCCGCATTCAGCCTGATGGCCGCGTCCCGGAAAGCCACTCTGTCCTCCACATAGTGCCCGTACCATTCCGTATGCATTTTATCAAATTTAAGTCCCGGCCATTCCGTCAAAGCCCTGTTTTCCAGAGAAGAATCTACATGCTCCCTGATATCTAACATAAGAAAGGGAATAAAGATCATTGCCACAAAGCAGATCCCGAATAGAATGTCCGCCGTTTTCTTTTTCCTGTTCATGGCTCCTCCTAAAATCTGAAATAAATAAAAGGATTATAGGTGCTTGTGATGATAAAAACGAAGCACAGGGCTAAAAGGATCAGAAGTATCAGTCTTTTTACGATCAGTAAGCCTGTGCTTTCCTTCAAATGCAGGATCGCCTTCCAGGGCAGGCACGCAAGAACCGAAACAGCCATCAGGATCGTAGTCCTGCCATCCATATAGTAGGAAGGACTGTAGGCGGTAAAGGAATTCCTTGTGATGCCGAACATGACCTTTACATAAGAAAGGGCGCCCCTTACGCTTACCAGATTGAACAGCACCCAGCCTGTGATCACTACCAGGAGGGTATATGCATGGGAAAAGACGTTTCTCACATAATAAATTGCGTTCTTTCCTCCGTGCCCTCTATCTTTATGAAGGTTTCCCGCCACTCTTTCCAGAATACAGAACATCCCGTGCCATAATCCCCAGAGCACAAATCCCCAGGCAGCCCCGTGCCAGAGTCCCGTGGCAAGAAATACTATGAAAAGATGCAGATAGACATTCCCTTTTCTGCTTCCGCCCATGGGGATATAAAGATAGTCCTTAAACCAGGTGGACAAAGAGATGTGCCATCTGCGCCAGAATTCCCTGACGGATCCGGAAATATAGGGATAGTTAAAGTTCTCGGGAAACCGGAAGCCGAATATTTTGCCAAGGCCGATGGCCATATCCGAATATCCCGAAAAGTCAAAGTAGATCTGCAGCGTATAGGCAACGGCTCCCAGCCATGCCACAGAAGCCCCCATATATCCCGTATCGCTTCCCATGATCTGCTGTGCCAGGGCTCCCATAGGATTTGCCAGGATCGCTTTCTTGGACAAGCCTATGATAAAGCGCTCCACCCCTCCCGCAAACAGCTCAGGAGAATGCTCTCTCTTTGCCAAAGCATCCTTTACATCTCCGTAGCGCACAATGGGCCCTGCGATCAGCTGCGGAAACATGGAAATATAAAGGGCCAGGTTGAAAGGATTGTTCTGCACGATCTCTTCATTCCTGTATACGTCGATACAGTAGGAAAGCCCTTGAAAGGTATAAAAGGAAATGCCGATAGGAAGGGCTATTTCCGGTATTTTTAAAAGTCCTGGAAGAATTCTTCCTGCATTCTCCACAATAAATCCCGTATATTTAAAAACGCACAATATTCCCAGATTGACCGCTACGGCAGCCATAAGCCACAGCTTTCTCCTGTTCCGGAATCTATAGAGCGCCATGCCGAAGGCATAGTTGCAGATAATGGAAGCGAGCATGACAAATACATATACCGGTTCTCCCCAGGCATAAAAAAAGAGACTGCAAAGAAGCAGGAAAATATTTTTTCCCCGCCCGGGCATCAGGTAATATCCTATAATGGTTATGGGCAAAAACGCGCATAAAAAAATGATCGTACTGAATACCATAGCCTGTCCGTTCTACTCCTTTTGTTCTACTCCTTTTGCTCTACTTCTTTTGCACTTCTCTTTGCTTTCCCGGCTTTCTCCCGCCGCTTTCTCCGTTTTCTGTCATTTTGCTTACCGGATCAAATCCTTCCCGTCAATCAGAACCTGGCTTAAGCTTTCTCCCACATAGTGAAGCTTCATGGAAAAAAAGGGGGCGTCCTCCAAAAGCATCTTCAAAAAGATCCTGTCTCCTTCCCAAAGGTTCAGATCCCATATTTTATCCTTGGGAATCCATTTTAAAAGGCCCTCCGTACACTCCGTCAGCTCCCCTTCGAAGCCGTCCGCCGTATAAAGGCACATATACTCCGCGGGAAAGGTATCTGTGGAAAAGGTAATGATCCCCCGGAAACGGAAAGAGGTAAGGGTCAGCCCCGTTTCCTCCTTGACCTCCCTGAGCAGGCATTCCTCCGGACTTTCGCCTGTTTCGAAATGCCCTCCCACGCCGATCCACTTATTTCTATTCACATCGTTTTCCTTGCTGATGCGGTGCATCATCAGATAACAGCCGTCTTTTTCTATATAACAAAGTGTTGTCAATTTTTCCTTCATTATTTCATCCTCTGATATTTTATCACTTTTCCATATCACATCTTTGCACTATGACATTTCCCGTTTCTGCATTCCCTTTCCCTGCCGTCCGAATATCCTTAATGGAAAATGTCCGGATAACGCTCCTTCATAAAGTTACAGTAAGCCTGCGCTCCCACAGGATTTAAATGATCCGCATCGCCAAAGTAATCATTGGGATACATATAGAAATCCCCAAAAATCCTTACATTAGGATTAGCAACTGCTAATTCATACATATAATCCCGGTAATGTTCTTTAAAGTCCTCTGTCAGGATGGAGCGGGAGGTCTCGTTCATGGGAAGCTGCTCCACCACAACCTGTATGTTGCTTTCCCTGCACAGGTCAAAAATCCTCTGCATATAAAAGGTAACGACATCCGAAGATGAAAAATCGCTTTCCTTCGCCTCTCCGTTTATATCTCCGCTGCCGTTAGCCAGACCGAAATAGCATTGTCCCCGCCCGTTTCTTACCTGACTGTACTTTTCCTCATTGAAAGCGTGTCTGCCGATGAATCCTGCATTTTTTAACGCCGTACAATATTTGTTCGGCATATAAAGCCGGTACATGGCATATTCCAGACGATAATGCTCCCTTAAGATCTTTTCCTTATCCTCAAACCCGGCCGCGATCCCGAACAGTTCTTCCGCATCCTCCGGATTCATAACGTGAAAATAAATATTTCTGGTCCAGAGGGCGTCCACATCCATATAGTGCATTGGCGCATACGCCAAAACCACATATTCGGGAGCCGGATGATTTTTAAGATACTCCTTTAAGGTATAATAGCCCTCTATGGGAGTCGTCCCGCCCAGCGCCAGATTGTAGCAGTCCCCTGAGAGCCCGTCAGGAATGAACCCCGCCTTGGTGCGGGAATCCCCTATGATCAATACCCTATTATAATCCTGACTTTCCGTCACATAATCCTTTTGCTGACGGTACATGGCATATTCCCCGTCCATATACCACATGGGGAACAGTGCGCAGTAAAGCGAGAGCGCCCCAAATACAGGCAGCACGATCCCTATGAACTTTATAAACAGCCTGCCTATCTGACGCCACATTTTTTCTCCGCTCCTTTCCATTTATTCCTTTCTTCCAAAGACATGCGCTTAAGCCGGTATCCTTTCCTTTAAAACCGAAGCCTGAAACCGGGATTTAAAACTGAAAATACACGAACTCCTGGGAATTAAAGCTTGCCAGCAATAACACCATCAGCAAAAATGCATAATATAACGCCCTCCTTACAGGGGACGGGAGTTTCCCTATGGTAACTAAAGGATCCCTGTCAAGGGCCGCATAATCATAGACCGCCAAAAGCGCCACTGGCACGATCATCTGCTTTAACGCCTTTGTATCAAAAGCCCTGATCCCGCTTAAGATATACGAAACCGGATGCCCCAGGCCGTCCTTCATATGGGCGAAAATATATAAGGCCTGGCTTACCGATGATGCCCGGAAAAAACACCACGCCCCCGCCACAAGGCAGAACACAAAGGCCGCCTTCAGCCACCAGGTAATCCCCCGTTTTTTTGCTTCCGCCCCGTTTTTACCATGTTCTTCCCATCCTGCCGCTTTTTTGCCCCCGCCGATCCCGGCCCTGTCCGAAAGGGGCTTCCCCTCTGCCCTTACTATCTCTTTCTTCTTCGGGAACAGCAGGTTCTCCACACACTGCAGGGCCCCGTGAAGGCCTCCCCATATCACATAGGTAAAAGCCGCTCCGTGCCACAAGCCGCTTAAGGTAAAGGTAGCCAGCACATTAAATACGTTCCGAAACTTTGAGACCCTGTTGCCGCCCAAAGGAATATAGACATAATCCTTAAACCACGAGGATAAGGAAATATGCCACCTTCTCCAGAACTCCTTTACGGACGTTGAGAAATAAGGGCTCTTAAAGTTCGTCATCAGGTCGATGTCAAAAAGCTTTGCCGTCCCGATGGCGATATCCGAATATCCCGAGAAATCACAATAGATCTGCAGCGTAAAAAAGAACACCGCCAGCACAAGGGCAAAGCCGTGGTATGCCCCCGCATCCTCGAACACCTTGTCCACAAACACCGCCAGGTTATCGGCAATGACCAGCTTCTTAAAAAAGCCCCATGCCATCAGCTTCATGCCGTAAGAACCCTTTTCATAAGTAAACCGGTGCTCACAGTCGATCTGGGGCAGGAGGTTCTTCGTCCTCTCAATAGGCCCAGCCACTAACTGGGGAAAAAAGGAGATAAAAGCGGCGTACTTAAAGAAGTTATGCTCCGCCTCCACTTCCCCTTTATATACGTCTATGACATAGCTCAAGGTCTGGAAGGTATAAAAAGAAATGCCTACCGGGAGCATCAGAGACAATGTGACCGGATGCAGCTTTATGGCAAAGGAAGAGAGAAGGCGTATAAAAATGTTCTGGGCAAAATCAAAATACTTAAAAAAGAAAAGGACTAACAGGCTGGCAGCCACCGCACCAGCCATAAGCATCCTTTTCGCGTTCCTTTTCTGAAATTTTTCCATCCATACCGCACACAGATAAGATATTCCCGTGGTAAACAGGATCAATACCACGTATTTTGCATTCCAGCTCATATAAAAATAATAACTGGATATCAAGAGCACGATGTAACGGTATTTTTGCGGCGCCGCCCAGTATATGAGGAACACAAGGGGCAGAAACACCGCAAACGCCAATGAGTTAAATAACATGATCCATACTCCGATAAAATGTGAGCGAAACGGTAAGCCGGGTTATGTCGTTGGATGATCATCTATCTGGAACTGCTGTTGCCAACAGTCTCTAGCGACCCACCTGAAAGCACAGCGGGCAACTGTATCGCTTTCTGTTCGGTCTTGCTTCGGATGGGGTTTACATGTGCCCCTCCCGTTACCGGGAGGGCGGTAGTCTCTTAAGCTGCCCTTCCACCCTTACCGGGAATTCCCGGCGGTATATTTCTGTTGCACCTGCCTTGGAGTCGCCTCCACCGGACGTTATCCGGCATCCTGCCCTGTGAAGCCCGGACTTTCCTCGCCTGCCCCCTTTCGTACGGACAGGCGCGATCATCTGTTTCACTCACTATATAATTGTAAAATCTTATACCGGGAAGCAGCTGCCGCCTACAAATTCACGGACAATGGAATTATTAGGCAGAGCTTCCGTGCTGACCCCCAGAAAATATTCCAAAAACTTCAAGAGACGTTTCGCCTCATAGTATTCCGGCTCATCTTCACTGATCTCATAAAGCAGAGGCTCTGCATACTGCTTTAACGCCGCCAGCTCATAAATGGATGCCGAGTTGAAAAAAGCATCCGCTCCTTCCTGGAAGGGAAAGATATTTTCCTCCTCGCCTCTGCGCACAGACCCCCACATCTGAATGGTCCTCTTAGCGCTTGACCCTCTTGTACGGGCGTCCCTTACCATACGGCGCAAAAGTCTGCCGTCCGTGGTGGGGATCCTGTTATGATCGTCAATATTCAAAGTCGTAAGAGCGCTGATATAGATCTTATACTTGCTCTCAACCGGAAGCGCATAGGACATTTTGTCATTCAGGCCGTGAATGCCTTCCAGCACCAGGATATCGTCCGGTCCCAGCTTTTTCACATTTCCCCTGTATTCTCTCTGGCCCGTCTTAAAGTTAAAGGTAGGCAGCTCCACTTCCTTTCCTTCCAGAAGGGCTGACATATCTTTATTAAACTGCTCTACGTCTAATGCTTCCAGGCATTCGAAATTGTAATCTCCGTTTGGAAGCCTCGGCGTATCTTCCCTGTTTACAAAATAATCGTCAAGGGCGATGGTATGGGGAATGATGCCGTAGGTGCGCAGCTGGACTGCCAGCCTGTGGGAAAATGTGGTCTTCCCGCTGGACGAGGGCCCTGCGATCATGACAAATTTAACTCCTGACCTTTCCGAGATCTCCCTGGCGATCTCTCCGATCCTCCGCTCCTGAAGGGCTTCCTGCACTAAAACAAGATCGTTTAAATTTCCTTTACAGATCTCGTTGTTTAAATCTCCTACCGTATCGACCCCCAGCTTTTCTCCCCATTCGTCAGCCTGCTTTAAGGTCTTAAAGAGTTTTGTACGGGGCACGAATTTCTGCAGCTCCTTTGGCCTGTGCTTCTCCGGAAGATTTAAGATCAATCCGCTTTCGTAAGGCAGTACTTCAAAATATTTGATATAATCCGTGCGCGGGAGCATATAGCCGTAATAATAATCATAATATCCGTCTAACTCATAAACATTAATGGTAGAACCTTTTCTGTATTTAAACAGCTTTACCTTTGCCTCCATTCCCTGTGAAGCAAAGATCCTGACTGCCTCCGCCGTAGGATATGCGCGCTTTTTGATCTCAAGCTTCTTTTCCACGATACGGCGCATATTTTCTTCGATCTTTTCCGCTATGGCCTTATCAATGGTCACATCTCCCTGTACGTCCATATAATAACCGCAGCCGATGGCAAAATCCACTTTTATCTTTTTGATTTCCCTTAATTCCTCTATTTCGCTGACCGCCTTCATGAAAAGCAGGGTTGCGGTACGCACATAAGCCTTATGACCTGCGTCGTCGCAATAGGTCAGAAACTGGATCTCACAATCCCTTTCCAAGCTTTTGTACAATTCCTGTATTTTGCCGTCCACGATGGCAAGGGCGATCATATCGTCATATTCAGGCTGGTACTGCTTTGCAATCTCCTCGTAGGTGGTTCCGGCTTCAAATTCTTTTTTTTCATTCCCGATAGTTACTGTTGCCATGTTTCCCTCTCTTTCCCTCAGTCAAAAATCCTGCTGTTTATCTTCCCGTTCTGTCTGTGCTTGGGGACTATACGTAGAAGAAGGGTTCTTTTGCATCATTGACATAGACCGAAAGCTCCGGCAGTTCTCTTTTTACATAATCCCTCATATAGGGCACAAAAATCTTTTCAATCCCGAAATGCCCGGCATCAATAATGTAAATTCCCTTGGCCACGGCGTCGATTCCTTCATGATGGTCAATATCCCCTGTAATGTATACATCCGCATTCAGGGAAACCGCCGCATCGATCATACTGCCCCCCGAACCGGGACAGACTGCCGCCGTTTCCACTTCCCCATCCTCGCTTCCAAAGACCCTGACCCTGGAAATGCCAAAGCTTTCCTTAACAAAAGCAGCGCATTCCCTGAGCGTCATAATACGGGGAAGTTTTCCGAAACGCCCGAATCCCTCCGTGGAAATCTCATCCTCATAAGTAGTCTCTAAAACCTCTCTGTTGCGCAGCTTCAGTTCATCTGCCGCCGCATCGGCCATTCCCATAATGTCAAAGTTGGTATGCATGGCAAAATAACACATATCGTTTTGTGCCAGCCTGATAATCCTTCTGCCGATAAAATTATCGCCCCTGACCTGCTTGATACCCTTAAAAATCATGGGATGATGGCTGATTACCATATCCGCTCCGAGCTTTACGGCCTCTTCAATTGCTTCATCCGTGGCATCCAGTGCGATATATACCGACTTCACTTCTTTTTCCGGCCTGCCCACAAGCAGTCCCACATTGTCCCAATCCTGGGCAAAGTGCGCCGGCGAAAGCTCCTCCAGCTTTGCCATGATCTCCTGACACTTCATCCGTTTTCCTCCATACAGCTTTTGTTCTCCTTCATACAGCTTTTGCTCCCCTTCACTCGGGCATTCATTGCTGTTTCCACATACAACAGATATTCCTGCAGTTCCTTCCTGCGTTTCTCTTTCGTTACCCGGGAAAGCAGGCTGTCCGTTTTCTCTTTTTCCTTCTTCAGAAAATCCAGAAATACCCCCGGTCTCTTATTAAGCAATACCGGACCAAAATGATCCTCAACGATCTGCGGGTAATTTTGCCTTCCTTCGCGATCTTCTTTATTTCCGGCTGCCGGGCCTTCTTTCCCGCTCTCCGGCTGCGCCTTGATGACGGAATAGTATTTACCCTGGTCAAAAACCATAGTCTCATCTACTATTTTTATGCCCTCATCCCGCAAAAATGCCCGTACCAGAAAGATTTCCGACTGCGGCTGCAGAACCAGTTCAAAGGATTTTCCAAGCCTCTTAAAAGCCCTTTTTAAGATGTCTATGGTCAGCCTCCCTCCCATGCCTGACATAAGAAGGGTATCCGCCTCATTCTCTTTCAAAGCCTCTGCCCCGTCCGAAAGCCTTACTTCTATGTAATCCGACAAATTGTACTTATTGATGTTGGCTTTTGCTCTTTCCAGCGGACCTGTTTTCACGTCCATGGCAATGATGCGCTTACACTTCTTTTCCTTCCAGAGATAAATGGATGTATAGCCGTGGTCACAGCCGATATCCGCAACCCGGCCGCCTTCCGTTACCATATCCGCAACAGCCTGTAATCTGCCCGATAACTCCATATCAATCCAGATAATCCTTTAATTTACGGCTTCTGCTAGGGTGGCGGAGTTTACGCAGCGCCTTTGCCTCGATCTGGCGGATACGCTCACGGGTAACGTTAAACTCCTTGCCCACTTCTTCCAGAGTCCGGGCTCTTCCGTCATCCAGACCGAAACGGAGCTTCAATACCTTCTGCTCCCTTTCCGTTAAAGTATCCAACACCTCTCCAAGCTGCTCTCTTAAAAGGGTAAAAGCAGCCGCATCCGCAGGCACGGGAACGTTGTCATCCTGAATGAAATCTCCCAGATGGGAATCCTCTTCTTCGCCGATAGGGGTCTCCAAAGAAACCGGCTCCTGGGAAATCTTCAAAATCTCCCGTACACGGTCTACAGGCATATTCATTTCCTTTGCGATCTCCTCCGGGGTAGGTTCGCGTCCCAGCTCCTGCAATAACTGTCTGCTGACACGGATCAGCTTGTTGATCGTCTCCACCATATGGACGGGAATACGGATGGTCCTCGCCTGATCCGCAATAGCCCTTGTAATGGCCTGCCTGATCCACCATGTAGCATAAGTGGAGAATTTATATCCTTTTCTGTAATCAAATTTTTCCACAGCCTTAATAAGGCCCAGATTTCCTTCCTGGATCAGGTCGAGGAAAAGCATCCCTCTTCCCACATATCTTTTGGCAATAGAAACAACCAGTCGAAGATTAGCCTCTGCTAATCTTTTCTTGGCGTCTTCATCCCCTTCTTCCATCCTTTTGGCCAGCTCGATCTCTTCCTCTGCCGTTAGGAGGGGCACCTTTCCTATTTCCTTTAAATACATGCGGACCGGGTCCTCTATGCTGACGCCGTCGGGCACGGAAAGATCGATATTCTCAACATCGACTTCTTCCGCCTCCGCCAGAATGATCTCTTCATCCGGCTCGTCGTCATCGGTAATTCTCAGTACATCAACACCGCTTTGCTCCAGCGTCTCCAGGATTTTGTCATACTGCTCCTCTTCCAGTCCCAGTTCGGCAAAATGGTCGATAATCTCCTGATAATCCAGAACGTTCTTTTTCTTTTTCGCAATCGCCGTCAGAGCTTTCATTTTCTCGTCAAACTTTGCCTGTGTGTTTTCATCCATCTTAATGGTCCATCCTTCCACTTCTGATTACATATTTTAACCTTAATTCAGAGAAATATGCGTTTTCTGCAGTTCCTGCAAGGCTTTCTTGGCCTCCAGTATACGGTCGAAGGCGACTTTACCGCCGCTCCCCTTATCGCCGCTTCCATTTTCCATAGCTCTCTTAAGGCTTGCACTCTTAATGCTCACGATAATATCGTGCAGCGCCTTTTCCTTTTCTCCCCTTGTGTCGAATTCCGCCGCCTTATCCTCGATATCCGCATCCCTGATTCCCATTACCTGTCTTAAATGGTCGGATATCTTGGTACAAAACAGTGCGGAAATCTCCTTCTGCTCATCCTCTCCGGTCTCCGAATCCGCCTGGAGGGCAGCCATGATCGCCGAGGGGGAGGGGGGCGCTCCCGCTTCCAGTGCATCAAAAAGCTTAACTGCCGCCTTCCTGTATATGCCTTCGGAAAAATCGCCGGGCGCTATATATTTCTTTATCTTCCCATAAACAGAAGGTTCGTCAGCCAGCCAGGTCAGAAGGATCTTCTGGTTTTTCAAAAGAGGCTCGTCCTTCTTTTCCTGCTTGGGAGCACTTTCCGGTTCCCGCCTTCTTATAAGTCCCGCATTCAGCGCCTGCCTGCCTGCAAAAGCCGTTACGCTCTTGCACATTTCCTCATAACCGAAATGATACTTTTCACATGCCATTTCAATAAAGGGTTTTGCGTCCTCAAACTGATCCGATACCCTGTAAAGCTTTTCTATAAGGGCGCTCCGGAATTTCATTTTGCTTTCGGGGGACTTTAAATCATAGCCTTCAGCCAACATCCGCAGTTCAAAAGAAAAGCTGTCCTCCGCATCCCTGATCCTTTCCTCGAAGGCCTCTTTTCCCAGATTCTTCATAAATTCATCCGGGTCTTTATAAGGCTCTAAATGCAGGATTTTCCCTGTAAGCCCCGCGTCGCGCAATATGCCGATGGCCCGGAGGGCCGCCTTCACGCCTGCGCCGTCGCTATCATAAGCTAAAATGACATTTTCCGCATATCTGCGTAAGAGACTTGCCTGTCCGCTGGTAAACGCTGTTCCCAAGGAAGCCACCGCTTCCGTAAAGCCCGCCTGATGCATGGCGATCACATCCATATACCCTTCGCACAGGATCATATAATTCTTTCGGGAGGTCCTTGCAAAATTCAATCCGTACAGATTGCGGCTTTTATCAAAAACCTCCGTTTCCGGGGAATTCAGATACTTGGGCTCTCCTTCCCCTATGACCCTGCCGCCGAATCCGATGACCCTGTGGTTCATATCCTGAATGGGAAACATGACCCTGTTCCAGAACTTATCGCTCATGCCGTATTTTTCGTGATAGGTTGCCAGTCCTGCATCCCTGATCTCCCCGTCGCTGTAACCTTTGCTCTTTAAATACAGGGTCAGGTCGTTGCTCTTTACGTTGGCAAAGCCCAGCCCGAATTTCTTCATAGTCTCTTCCGACAACTGCCTGTCCTTAAAATATTTCAGTCCCGTCTCCCCCTGGGGAGCTCTCAGTTGATAAAAGAAATAAGTGGCGGCATCTTTATTCAAGGCAAGCATCTTTGCCCTCCTGCTTACCTGCCGTCTCGTATTTTCATCATATTCCGCTTCGGGAAGCTTTACGCCCGCCCGCTCGGCAAGCTGTTTCAATGCTTCAGGAAACGTAAAATTCTCATATTCCATGACAAAGGTAAAGACATTGCCCCCGGCTCCGCAGCCAAAGCATTTGTAAATCTGTTTGCTACGGCTGACCATAAAGGACCCTGTCTTTTCATTATGAAAGGGACATAATCCTACGTAATTGCTGCCTTTTTGCTTGATTCGGACATATCCCGAAATCACATCCACTATATCGTTTTTCTGTCTGACTTCTTCTATTAACTCTTCCGGATAATACATTCTTTCTCCATTAACCGTGCCAGGTCTTGGGGATAAACAACTCCTCATACTTGGCAATGGCAAATCTGTCTGTCATGGCGCCCACATAATCGCACACGATCTGCTCTTTGGGTGTACCGTCCCGCTCCATCAGCTCCAAGGTCTCTTTTGGTATCTTGTCTAAATGTTTCAGATAATAATCATAAAGAGATTCCATCAGCATTTCCGCCTTGCCCTCTTCGCTTTTGGCAATGGGATTCTGATACACGTTTTCAAACATAAACTTTCTCATCTCCTGCATGGCCTTTGCCACAGGACCTGACATGGAAATATCATTTTTCCCTTTGCTGTTTGTAACAATATCATGGATAAAGCTGTCCAGCCGTTCCGACAAGGTATAACCGATAACGGCGCCTATACTCTTTGGAACATCCTCATCCTTTAAAATATTCCCTCTGATGGCATCATCCATATCATGATGGATATAGGCGATCTTATCGGAAAGCCTTACGATCTTTCCCTCTAAGGTAGACGGCATGCTTGAGGTCTGATGGTTTCTGATGCCGTCTCTGACCTCATAGGTAAGATTCAGCCCGTGCCCCCGCTTTTCCAGTACCTCTACGGTACGCACACTCTGTGCGCTGTGCTCAAAGCCCAGGGGACAGACCCTGTTTAAGGCCCGTTCTCCCGCATGTCCGAAGGGTGTATGCCCCAGATCATGCCCCAGAGCGATAGCTTCTACCAGATCTTCATTTAACTGCAGCGCCTTGGCTATGGTCCTTGCATTCTGGGAAACCTCCAGAGTATGGGTCAGCCTTGTCCGGTAATGATCCCCGTCCGGCGTCAGGAAAACCTGGGTTTTATCCTTTAACCGCCTGAAAGACTTGCTGTGAAGGATCCTGTCCCTGTCCCTCTGGAATACGGGACGGATATCGCACTGTTCCTCATCCCTTGTGCGTCCCCTGCTGTTTTTGCTCAGACAGGCATAGGGGCTTAGGTATTCACTTTCCCATTTTTCAAGATTTTCTCTGATCGTCATGTTGCATTCTTCCTTTTTAGACCCTGTAGGACAAAAAATTCCGATTCCATACGCCTACTTTACATATTCTGCACATTCCTTTTATTTCCTTTTTTATTTTTGCGGCTTTTTCACAATTTCCGGGCTTACAAGATATCGGTTTTAATATTGGTTTACATAATTTTATATTGCCGAAGCAAATTCAAAGGCAATGTCTTTATGCGCATATGTTCCGCCATATTTCCCACATTTTACAGTCAATCCTATGGCTGCTGTCTTTTCAATCCATTCCGAAACACTTAATACAAATGTATGTAATCCGGCTTCCCTTTTAAAGTGGTCGAATTCGACCACTTTAAAATCAGGATTATAAATCTGCTCCCATGTACCTAAAAATTCCAGAGTCGTCCTGCTTCTCATCCAGTTTTTTACCACATCTGCACTTCTTGAATTTCCTATCCTGGCTTTTGCAATATCAGTTATGCAAATATAGTCATCAAAATCCCTCTGTCTTTCATCCGCC
>ULTO01035436.1_pt1 | contig 17068 bp, 14 predicted proteins | sample 1957601 | NCBI WGS metagenome assembly ULTO01 (sample SAMEA4835734, study PRJEB28245) | human gut metagenome | biome: gut microbiome; material: fecal sample | place: Denmark | collected 2008 | reverse complement strand
GTGCTCTTCAAGAAGCACGTGACCGAGACACGCTTTTTTAACTTTTCCGTCCGTGCCGGAATAGCAGGTGAGAACGTACATCATGTCATCTCTGCCGGGTATCATATCCTGAATTATGAGCGATTCTTCATAGCCTGCGCCGAAGATTTTTCCTGCAATCGCCTTTGCCTCATCTTCGGTTTTTGCACAGTAGACCTTTTTCATTCCGTCAAACGGGTGTTTCCAGTATGACGAGGAATGAGACGGCTTGATTATCACCGGGTATGAAAAGCCGAGAATCTCTTCGGAGAGAGAATCCGCTTTGTTATCGGGGCGGAGGATGAACGTTTTCGGATAAGGAATACCGTATTTTTCGCACATCGAATAAAACGATTCCTTTGTTCCGAGCGTCTCCGCCATGCCGGCTGTGACGCATGGGCAGAAATAATATTTTGAAAGCACGTCTCTGTTGCGGATGATCATTTCGGCATATTCGTCCGTACAGCCGAAGAGATAAAGCTCCTCGCCTGCGTGATTTTCGGCAAATGAGACGAGAAGGGAAACGGTTACGCTGTCATCCGAGAGCCCTTTTTCGACCGCGAATTTTACTATATCGCTGTGATTCGTCGCTCCGAGGGGGTATTTCCCGAACGCATACGAAATCGTACCGCAATATTCGGAAAATGCGCGCGCAACGCTATATGAATTAAGATCCGCGCCGAGGAGCACGGGCGTAATTTTTGCGGAATTCAAAACCAAAACCTCTTATAAAATCTTTGATAGAGATAGTATATCACAAAATACGGAAAAATAAATAGCAAAATAATAAAAACGGAGTGAATTTTCACTCCGTTTTTGTAACTGACTTTTTGTAAACCGGCTTATTGTGTGTCATTTTTTATCTTGAGAGCTCTTGTTGCATTGAGCACGGCGATCACCATTACGCCGACATCGGCGAAAATCGCAATCCACATATTTGCTATGCCGATTGCTCCGAGCACGAGGCACACGAACTTGACAGCGAGCGCAAAGACAATGTTTTCCTTGACTATTCTCAGCGTTTTTCTGGATATCTTCATCGCAAGAGCGATCTTTGAGGGCTTATCGTCCATAAGGACAACGTCCGCCGCTTCGATTGCCGCGTCACTGCCGAGCGCGCCCATCGCAATTCCGATATCCGCACGGGAGAGAACGGGTGCATCGTTTATTCCGTCGCCGACGAACGCCAGCGTTTCGTCCTTCTGCTTTCCGGCAAGGAGCTTTTCAACTTCGCTGACCTTGTCGGCGGGGAGGAGCTCACTTCTGACGGTGTCTATTCCGAGGTTGCCGGCAACCTTCTCGGCTGTGGCTTTTGAGTCGCCCGTCAGCATGACGGTTTTTATTCCTGCCGCTTTAAGCTCTGTCATCGCCTGCTCTGAATCGGGCTTGACAACGTCCGAAATCGTGATACAGCCGATATATTTTCCGTCCTTTGCAACGTAGACAACTGTTCCGTCATTATGCTCGGATGTGATACTTGCTCCGCAGAGCGTCATGAGCTTTTTGTTGCCCGCGCAAATCGTGCTTCCGTCGACCGTAGCGCTGACGCCGTGTCCTGCGATCTCCTTGATGTCGCTTGCGTCTTCCTGCGAGATCTCTTTTCCGTAAGCCGCTCTGATGCTCTGGCTTATCGGGTGACTTGATGCACTTTCGGCAAGTGCGGCAAGGCGGAGAAGATCATCGACCGATACGCCGTCTTCGGGGTAAATGCCCGTGACCTCAAACACGCCCTTTGTAAGCGTGCCGGTCTTATCAAACACGGCATATTTCGTGTTTGAAAGCGCTTCGAGATAGTTCGACCCTTTTACAAGAATACCGTTTTTGGAGGCGCAACCGATGCCGCTGAAAAAGCTCATCGGAATCGAAATGACGAGGGCACACGGGCAACTGATTACAAGGAACGTAAACGCTCTTGTCAGCCAATCCTGCCATTGGGACGGATTTCCCGCAATTACGTTGAATATCGGCGGAACGGCAGCCAGAATGAGTGCGCCTGCGCAGACAATCGGGGTATAATAGCGGGCAAACTTTGTTATGAAGTTCTCCGAGCGTGACTTTTTCATGCTTGAATTCTCAACAAGGTCGAGAATTTTGGAGGCCGTCGACTCGCCGAAGCTCTTTGTCGTTTTCACGCGGATAACGCCCGTCATATTGACAGAACCGCTGATGACCTCATCGCCGACCTTTGCTCCGCGAGGCAGGCTTTCGCCAGTCAGAGCGCTTGTGTTGAGAGTCGTGCTTCCTTCTTCGATTATGCCGTCTATCGGCACTTTTTCGCCGGGATTAACGGTTATAACCGTGCCGATCTCAACCTCCGAGGGGTCGACGCGGACGAGTTTTCCGTCCTTTTCGATGTTCGCATAGTCCGGTCTGATATCCATAAGAGCGGAGATACTCTTTCTGCTCTTGCCGACGGCAATGCTCTGGAAGAGCTCGCCGATCTGATAAAAGAGCATAACGGCAACGCCTTCTTTGAAGTCGCCGAGACCGACCGCACCGACCGTTGCAACTGCCATAAGGAAGTTTTCGTCAAAGACCTGCCCATGGAAAATCCCGAGGACGGCTTTTCTCAGAATGTCATAGCCTATAACAAAATAGGGAACAAGATAAATTGCAATCCTCAGATACTTGCTCGGTTCAAGAAATTTGTCGAGAACAATCGCAGCGGCGAGAAGCACGGCTGATGTGATTATTCTGATGAGCACCTGTTTTTGTTTTCTTGTCATTTGAAATCGCCTCTCTTAAATATATATGTCGCAGTCGCTCTCAACTTTTTTGCAATTCTTTCTGACCTGCTTCATAACGGATTTTTCATCTGCGCCGTCTGCAAAATCGACCTTCATTTTGAGAGTCATAAAGCTGACTTGAGCATCCTTTACGCCGTCCGTGTTCTTTGCGGCATCTTCCATTTTGAGCGCACAAGCCGCGCAGTCTACGTCGATATCATAAGTTTTCATAATTTTTTCTCCTTTGATTATTTTTTATTCTTCAACGTGTTCCATGCCCATGCTGAGCATTGTTCTGACGTGGTCGTCATCGAGCATATAGAAAATGATTTTTCCGTCCCTGCGGAAGCGGACGAGCTTTGCGTCCTTCAAAATTTTCAGCTGGTGGCTGACAGCCGACTGGCTTATTCCGAGCAGCTGCGCCATATCGCCGACGCACAGTTCACTCTCAAAGAGCGCATAAAGTATTCTGATTCTTGTCGAATCGCCGAATACCTTGAAAAGCTCCGCGAGGTCATAAAGATATTCTTCCGCCGGCTGACTGTCCAGCACTTTTTTCACAACGTCCTCCCTTGCCGCGAGATATTCGCTGTCCTGCGGGTTTTTTATTTCCTGTGCCATTTTGGTTCCTTTCCGATGATTTCATCATCTTCTCGTTTGTACATATGTAATTATATTCATATGTTCATATTTGTCAATAGGTTTTTGAAAAAAAGTCTGAAAAAATTATAAAAAATATATGGTGGGGAGGTTTGCGGGTTTTTGCTTCTGAAATCCGTAAAAAATAACGCGAAAAAACTCAATATAAGCATATTTCGGAGAGCAAAAGCAAAAAATATCCACCCTTTCGCGGGTGGATATTTTCGTATATTTGATTTTATCAGAACGCCCAGTTGCCGTCGCGGAAGATGGGATAAATTTTGCCATCCGCGCCGACAGCGTCGATTGAAAGATCGGGCGAGCCTATCATAAAGTCAACGTGAATCATCGACTCGTTTACGCCGAGCTTGTGACATTCTTCAAGAGTTTTTGTTTCGAAGCCTTCGATACAGTTTTCAAAGCCTGCGCCGAGAGCGAGGTGACAGCAAGCATTTTCATCAAAAAGCGTATTGAAGAAGGTAACCTCCGAGTTTCTTATCGGAGAATCATAGGGGACGAGGGCGCATTCGCCGAGATATGACGCACCTTCGTCCATAGATATCATAGAGCGCAAAAGTGCTTCGTTTTTTTCCGCCTTGACATCGACAGCCTTTCCGTCCTTGAAGGTGACGGAGAAGTTCTCGATAAGTTCACCTCTGTATGAAAGGGGACGAGTTGCAACGACGGTGCCCTCTGCTTTGCCTCTCATCGGGGAGGTATAGACTTCTTCTGAGGGGATGTTCGGGTTATAGAGCGTGCCGCCGATTGTTCCTTCCTCGCCACCCGCAAAGACAGCTTCGGGGATAAGTCCGACCTTGAAATCGGTGCCGTTTGAGGAGTGATAGCGGAGCTCGGTTGCGTGAATACCGTTGAGATATTTGCAACGGGAGGAGAGATCTGCGTTGTGCTCGTCCCAAGCGGCGACGGGGTCTGCGCCGTCTGCGCGGGAGGTATAAAGAATCATTTCCCAGAGCTTTTCAATTGCTGCGCTCTTGCGGAGATTCGGGAACACCTTCTTTGCCCATTTTTCGCCCGGAACTGCCGCAATGCACCATTGATACTTGTTTTCCATTCTGTCACGAATAGGCTTTATAATCGGATATTGCTTCTGCTGAACCTCCGCAACCTTCTTCTGGTTAATGCCCTTGAGACCGTCCGGATCTTCGCTTTCGAGATATATCATAGCGGGGAGGGTGTCCGCGCGGTGTTCGAGCTTTTTCAGCGACCATTCCTCAACCTTTGAAAGAACGGAGGTCTTGCAGTGACGGTATGTCACCTTTGCCATCGGCTGATATGACCAGTCGACAGAGACAAGGCGTGCGCCCGCTTTATAACATTCCTCTGCCACCATTTTTACAAATTCGGGCTGATCGAGGTCGGCGCGGATGACAACATCCTGACCTTTCTGAACGTTCACGCCCTTTCTTGCGATGAGGCGTGCGTAATTCTGTAAAACTGTTTTTTTCATAATTTATCCTTCCTTTATTATAATGTAATGATTATTTTGTGCTCGCCTTTTATGCCGCGGGGCAGGGTGAGCGATGAGGGGGCGCCGTCGAGTGTGCACAGCGTTTTTCCGCCGATCCTCGCAAAGCCGAGCGGCTTTCTGACGGTTACGTCAAGCGTCGCTCCGCCCGTCTTGATTTTATAGCTCATTTCCGTTTTGTCAGGGAAAATGACCGGCGAAAGGGAAATGCCGTCCTTTGTATATTCAATGCCGAGCATTTCAAAGAGCGTCAGCGCAAGCCAACTCGCCGTACCGGAGAGCATAGGACCGATGTTTTCTCCGGATTGACTGTTGTTGTACTGCGTGCAGTAGCGCGGGTTGCCCTTCAGAACGAACGGATTTTCAAGAGTTTTATAAGGCAAAATGAAGCCGATTGTCTCAAATGCGAGGGAAGCAAGCGCAGCAGCGAGAGTTTCGTCTTTTACCTGCTTTGCGGCTTTCAGCATTGCGGCGGTTGCCATCATATTTGCGTGCTTGAAAACGCCGCCGTTCTCTCTGTCTCCAGGAAAATAGTTGACGGCGGAATTGCCCGCCTTCAGCCTTTCGAGCGCCGCCGGCGTGCAGAGCTTCAGTCCCGCGCCGGTGCGAAGATATTTATTGACCTTTCCGAGCATTTCGGAAATCTGATTTTCCGTCGCAACGCCCGAAAGTATCGACCATGAAAAGGAATTGAGATAGTACGTGCCGTCTATGCTCTCGTCTGCGCTGAGTCCGTCGCCCGCGGAGCCGAGATAGCCGGCTCCTCTGTCGCCTCCTATCATCGCGCGGACGAAAAATCCGTTTTTCCAGCAGCTCTGCTGAATTTTCGCTGTAAGCTCCTCTGAATTCTTTCTTATTCCTTCCGCTACCATTGCTTTTCCGAGCATATCTGCAAGCTCCGAAATTTCGTCATATGCGATTTTCAGAAGGAACGCGTTCATAACGCTTTCCGAGAGGTTGTTTTCAAACGGTACGCCGTATTTTTGTCCGTTTTTTCTTAGCTGCTCCGCGTATTTTGCCTGCTTTTCGGGGCCGGAGAGAAAATCGGCGTCAAGACGCAGACAGTCGTTCCAGTCGCCCCGGTCCATAAGAGGCAGGCCGTGAGCACCGACGGAAATCTTTCCGCTGTATTCGACGGTTTTCAGCAGCGTTTCAAAAACGGTTCTGCGGCTCGTGCCCTCGGCGGTGACCTCTTCCGTCAGAAGAAAATCCGTGTCCCCCGTCAGGGTGACGTATCTGTAAACCGCCTGCGCAAGCCAGAGCCCGTCATCGGAGCAGATACCGGGTTCTTTGCCGGTTTCATAGAAATTATGGTTTGTATATCCCATTTCATATACGTTGCGAACCCACGAAAGAAGCATTTCGCGCACGAGACCGCTTTTGCCCATCGAAACGAAATAATAAAGCGCGGCTTCAACATCCTGAATTTCGCGGAAGCCTATCTCGCGGAAAGCCTTCTGCGCCCACGCAAACGATCGTGACACAAACGACTGATAACAGACCTGAAATGGCAGATTTTCGCCTGTGTAGGTGTCAAAGAGTCTATCGCCGGATGATATTTTGATATATGACGCAAAGTCCGACTGGAATTTTATCTGTCTTTCGAGCGCCTCCTCTGCCGCGCCGTCTGCTCTGTATTTGTTCAGCAGATTTTCAAGCGCAGAAAGAAACGGCGCGTCGTCTCCGCCGGGAACGGTCATCATTCCGACGAGCGACAGAAGCTCCGCTTTTTCGCCCGATTTTACGGTGACCGACTTTTCCATAGCAAAGAAGGACACGGTTTTTCTCGCTTTCTTTGACGAAAGCCTTGCCCCGCCTGCGGGGTGCTCAAGCGAGCCGTTTCCGATGAACTCGGAATAGCTCGTGCAGTAGTCATCAAAGCATTTGCCGCCCGAAATAAGAGTTGCAAAGCGTTTCTGCGGGGAAAGATATTTCGGGTTCGGGTGAGGCGTGACGAAAACGGGCTTGTCGTCTTCGCAGGTAACGCCGCCCTCCCAGGTGACGCTTGCATAGATGATGTCGTTTATTATTGACTCGGGCGAGCAAAGCCCGAAGCAGCCGCTTGCAACAATCCGGAGTGTTCTGTCTTTTCCGGATGTGTTTTCAATATTTATAATCTGTGCTTCCGTAGCCTCCGGCATACCTTCGTCCTGCGGAAGGATGAATATTGTTCTCTTTATTTTCAGCCCGCATTCCGTTTCGTATTCGATGACGGTTCTGTTTCTCATATGGCGGCAAACCGCGGTTCTGACGTTTTCCACGATGTTTGCAGAATAGAATATCTGTCTGCCGCCTTCATATATATAAAACTGGCGGTTTGCGGGGTCGCCGTTTTCCTCGGGGTTGAGAGTGTATCTTGTCGCAAGCACCTGTTTTGCCGCACCTGCGCGGAAAGACCCTCCGCCGAGCGAATCGACCGCGCTTTTCGGCGTTGTCATCATAGGCGAGGGGAAATCCGTTCTGTTGCCAAGGAGGAGGTTTATATCATAATGACAACCGATTTTCGGCGTTTTGAGGTCTATTATATGCTCGCCTTCATCGCCTATCCTGCCCCTTGCGCAAACAACGGCAGAGGCAAGCCCGATAAGTCTTTCCGATATTTCTTTCGGGAGAGAAATTTCGTTCCTGCCCGAAAAATGACGGACTGAGTCTTTTGAAAACGAGAAAAGATTATCACATCCGCGGTATTCCGAAAGATAGCGGGAGATGACCTCGTCATTTTCAAGTGCCAAGCATATAGGCGCATAAAAGGGAAGCCCGCAGACGCAGAGAAGCCCACCGTCTGTCTCGGTGACGTCGGTTATATTTTCGGCTTTATCTCCGAAAACGACCTTCGGATCTTTATGCAGGGACGGTATTCTGTCCCGCGCGTTTTCTCTTGTAAGAGCCATTGCAATTCCACCTTAATTTATTACTACGAATAATATATCATTCCGGCGGGATTTTTTCAATATTATTTGAAAAAAATGCGTTTTTGCGGGGAAAATCAAAGATTTTTTCTCAAAAAACCATTGACAAATGCCCCACGATGCGCTATTATAATACCAACCTACCCAATAGGTAGGGATTGAGACGACGAACTAACAAAAAGGAGAAAAGAATTATGTCAAAGATATACAGATCGGCAGATGAGCTCATCGGCGGCACGCCGCTTATGGAGCTGACTCACATAGAAAAAGAGCTCGGACTGAAAGCGAAAATCCTCGCAAAGCTGGAGTATTTCAATCCGGCGGGCTCCGTCAAGGACAGAATTGCAAAGGCGATGATAGATGATGCGGAGGAGAAGGGACTTCTCAAAAAGGGCTCTGTTATAATCGAGCCGACCTCCGGTAATACAGGGATAGGGCTTGCATCCGTTGCGGCTGCAAGAGGTTACAGAATTATAATCGTAATGCCGGAAACGATGTCTGTCGAGCGCAGACAGATAATGAAGGCGTATGGCGCCGAGCTCGTTCTGACGGAGGGCGCTAAGGGAATGAAGGGCGCGATTGAAAAAGCGGACGAACTTGCAAAAGAAATACCGAACAGCTTTATTCCCGGGCAGTTTGTAAATCCCGCAAACCCTAAGGCGCATTTTGAGCATACAGGCCCCGAAATTTACGAAGATACGGACGGAAAAGTTGACTTTTTCGTCGCAGGCGTCGGCACGGGCGGCACGATAACGGGCGTCGGCGAATATCTCAAATCCAGAAATCCCGACGTAAAAATCGTGGCGGTTGAGCCTGCAACTTCGGCTGTACTTTCAACGGGTGTTGCAGGAGCGCATAAGATTCAGGGAATCGGCGCGGGCTTTGTTCCCGACGTGCTTGACACGAAGGTTTATGACGAGATAATCCCCGTTTCAAACGAGGACGCTTTCGCAACCGGTAAGTTGATCGGCAAAAAAGAGGGCGTGCTTGTCGGAATTTCGTCCGGTGCGGCACTTTCCGCGGCGATTGAGCTTGCAAAGCGCCCCGAAAACGAAGGGAAGAACATAGTTGTTCTTTTCCCGGACACCGGCGACAGATACCTCTCCACACCGCTCTTTGCGGACTGACGCGGTCGTCGGCAGAAAGAAATAAGCTATGATAACGACAAAAGGAAGATATGCGCTGAGGGTTATGGTTGATCTCGCAGAGCATCGCGGAGCGGGATATATCCCGATGAAGGAAATTGCGGACAGGCAGGGGCTTTCCGTAAAATATATGGAAAGAATTATGCCCGCGCTGACAAAATGCGGGCTTGTCGAAGGGTCGCACGGGAAGGGCGGAGGCTACCGTCTTTCTGCCGATCCGGATGACTGCACCGTGCTCGACGTGCTCCTTGCTGCCGGAGAGGAGATTGCGCCCGTCGCCTGTCTTGAAGGCGGGGAGAGCGGTTGCGCAAGAGCCGCCGAATGTCGGACGCTATCTGTCTGGAAGGAATATTACAGGCTGACGCTTGAATATTTCCGCGGGATAACGCTTTCATCGCTTGCGCAGGGCGACGCGGCGGATAATTACGTTATATAAAGCAAAAACCGTCGCTGAGCCGCGACGGTTTTTAACTATTGTTTTTCAATCAGTCCTGAGCGGGAGCCTCAACAGGGCAAACGCCTGCGCAGGTTCCGCAATCGATGCACTCATCGGCATTGATAACATATTTTCCGTCTTTTTCGGAAATGCAGGATACGGGGCAGTTGTCTGCGCAGGATCCGCAGCCGATGCACTTTTCGGGATCAATTACATAAGGCATAGTATATTCTCCGTTCCGACGGCGCAAGCCGTCTTTTTTTATTTGTCAATTCATTGTATCACAAAACTGTGAAAAGTCAAATGTTTTTTTGAAAATTTATAAAAAACTTAAGGAAAAAGCGGCATTTTTTCAAAGTTTGGGACAGAATTGATAAAACCTTAGCGTCAAAATGTATTTTTTGTGAATAAAAAGCACGAAAATATTTAATTTCGGAATAAATATGCAAAAAGTCTTGACAAATATTCAGAGATGTGGTATCATTTGTGCATAAAAATTCAGAAATTACTTTGCGGAGGCAAATATGAAAAAAGAAAATATAAAAAAAGTTGTTTTGGCGTATTCGGGCGGACTTGATACGTCAATCATAATTCCGTGGCTCAAGGAAAATTACAATAATTGCGAGGTCATCGCCGTTTCGGGAAATGTCGGTCAGGCGGACGAGCTTGAAGGACTTGAGGAAAAAGCCATCAAAACAGGCGCCTCAAAGCTCTATGTTCTCGATCTTACGGACGACTATGTCGACAATTACATAATCCCGACGATGAAGGCAGGCGCTGTATATGAGGAATACCTGCTCGGTACCTCGCACGCGCGCCCCTGCATTGCAAAGGGACTTGTTGAGATTGCAAAGAAGGAAGGCGCCGATGCGATCTGTCACGGTTGCACCGGAAAGGGCAACGATCAGGTGCGTTTTGAGCTTGCAATAAAGCATTTTGCGCCGAATATGCCGATAATCGCGCCGTGGCGTGAGTGGAGCATAAAATCGCGTGAGGAGGAGATCGAATATGCGGAGGCGCACAATATTCCTCTCAAAATAAACCGCGAAACGAACTATTCAAAAGATAAAAACCTTTGGCACCTTTCTCATGAAGGTCTTGACCTTGAGGATACGGGCAACGAGCCTCAATACGAAAAGAAAGGCTTTCTTGAAATGGGAGTTTCTCCGATCGACGCTCCCGACAAGCCCACATATATAGAGCTTGATTTTGAAAAAGGCGTTCCCACCGCTCTCAACGGCGAAAAAATGAGCGCGAAGAACATTATCCTGAAGCTCAACGAGATCGGCGGCAAAAACGGAATAGGAATTCTGGACATAGTCGAGAACCGTCTTGTCGGAATGAAGTGCCGCGGCGTTTATGAAACACCCGGAGGCACGATACTTTACAAAGCTCATTCCGTGCTTGAACAGATTTGTCTTGACAAGATGACAATGCATGAAAAGCAGAAGCTCTCGATAACCTTTGCGGAGCTTGTCTATAACGGTCAGTGGTTTACGCCGCTCCGCGAGGCGCTTTCCGCCTTTGTCGACAAGACGCAGGAGAAGGTGACGGGCAAGGTGAAGCTCAAGCTCTATAAGGGCAACATGATAAATGCGGGCGTATGGAGCGATTATTCGCTTTACAGCGAGGAGATTGCAACCTTCGGCGAAAGCGATTACAATCAGAAGGATGCCGAAGGCTTTATAAACCTTTTCGGACTGCCGATAAAGGTGCAGGCAATGGTTGACGAAAAGAACGAAAAATAAAAATACGGAAAGCGTCGGCTGCGGCGGGCGCTTTTCTTTGCGGAGATATATATGGGAAAAATGTGGGAAGGAAGAACGTCCGCTGTGACAGACAAGGCGGCGGACAGCTTCAATTCTTCAATCGGGTTTGACAAGAGAATGTTCCGTCAGGACATAGCGGGCAGCATAGCGCATGCTTCAATGCTGGCGTCGAAGGGGATAATACCGGCAACTGATGCAGATCTTATAACAGAGGGACTTTGCGGAATTCTTTCCGATATCGAAAGCGGCGCGCTCGAAATCGACCTTTCATGCGAGGATATACATATGTTTGTCGAACAGGAGCTGACAGCCCGCATAGGCGAGGCGGGGAAAAAGCTCCACACGGCGAGAAGTCGTAACGATCAGGTCGCACTTGATATGAGAATGTACCTGCGGGACGAGACGGACGGGATAAAGGCGATGCTTATCGACATTATATCCGTCCTTTGCGGTCGCGCGGCGGAGGAGAAGGAAACAATAATGCCGGGGTATACGCATATGCAGAGGGCGCAGCCCGTGACGCTCGGTCATCACCTGATGGCGTATGCCAATATGTTTTCGCGCGATGTTGACCGTTTTTCTGATTGTCGGCGCAGGATAAACGTCTCGCCGATAGGCTCTTGCGCTCTGGCGGGCACAACGTATGACACCGACCGCAAAGGCGAGGCGACGCTTCTCGGCTTTGACTCCGTTTGCGAAAACAGTCTGGACGGCGTTTCGGACAGGGATTTCTGCATAGAGTTTCTGTCATGCGTGGCAACGCTTATGATGCACCTTTCCCGCCTTTCCGAGGAGCTTGTGCTCTGGTCAGGATGGGAGTTCGGTTTTGTTGAGATCGCGGACGCTTACACGACCGGCTCATCGATTATGCCGCAGAAGAAAAATCCCGATATGGCGGAGCTTATCCGAGGAAAAACGGGCAGGGTATACGGAGCGCTTGTGTCAATGCTCACCGTAATGAAGGGACTTCCGCTTGCGTATAACAAGGACATGCAGGAGGATAAGGAAGGACTTTTCGACGCCGTCGATACGGCGAAAGCATGCCTTTCGCTCATGACAAAAATGCTTTCCGGCTGTAAATTCAAGCGGGAAAACATGAAAAACGCGGCGGCAAAAGGCTTTATCAACGCAACCGACCTTGCCGACTATCTTGTGAAGAAGGGTATGCCGTTCCGTTCGGCATATAAGGTGTCGGGGCAGATAGTTTCGGAATGCATAAGCTGCGGGTGTGTGCTCGAAACGCTTCCGCTTGACGACTACCGGAAGCACAGCGAGCTTTTTGACGCGGACGTTTATAACGATATAGATCTTTCCGTGTGCGTGAAAAAACGTATATCATACGGTGGAACGTCACCGCTTTCGGTTGAGACGCAAATTAAACACATGAAAGAAAAATTCAATATAGAATAAGAAAGCCGGAGGCAGTTGCCTCCGGCTTTCTGTATATTTTTTGATTTAATTTTCGCTGTATGTGAACGTTTCCCAGGGAATATTCACGGGCTTTTTCTCCGTGAGAATTTCGTCTATATGCATAAGGAGAGGGAAGTCCGCAAGGTCAAGCGCGCCTTTTTCGGCGCTGATCTTGACGGCTCTTGCAACTCTCTTTGCAACAACGAGCGATTCAAGCGTTACGCCTGCAAGCTCCTTCTGGGCTTCGTCTATATCGAGTCCTCTGCCGAGCAGTATGCCGACGAGTCTTGTTCTGCCGCCGTAAACGGTTACATACAGGTCGCCTATGCCGACGCCGAGGTTATTGAGCGTGAGAGCTTTCTGAAATTCGAGAAGGCGATACATTTCCTTCATGCTCTGACCAAATACCGCTGCCTGAGAGTTGAAATGAAGAACGCTGTCAATTCCGAATGCCTTCTGGTTGAGACCGATCGTCAGCGCAATGCCGAGAGCATAGCCGTTTTTAAGGGCAACCGCGCTTTCGATACCGACTACGTCGGTCGTTGTGCTGATATGATAATACTCTGTTGTCATAACCTTTTTCAGGGTTGCGAGAGCGGCTATGTCCTTGCCGCAGAACGAGACCTCTGTCTGGTCGTGAGCGACAAGCTCATAGCTTGTGCATGGACCGCCGACAGCGCAAAGCGAAACCTTTTTGCCGATTTCATCCAGTTTTTTCTGCCAGAACTCGGGGTATGTCATAAGCTTGCCGTCGGGCATGTCGATAAGACCTTTTGTGACGGTGAGTACGATTATGTTTTCCGGAAGGACGGGAAGAACCTTTTCCGCAAACCAGTCAACGCCGAAGCTGCTGACACCGCCGATTACGATATCCGTGCCGACGAGAGCTTCTCCGACCTCTTCAAACTGATAATATTTTACGCCTGCGGGAAAATCCTTTTCAAACTTCGGGTGGCGACCCGTTTTTCTGCAAGCGTCTATAATGTCTCTGTCGAGATGAGTTCCGACGAGGCGGACTTCGTTTCCGTTCTCTCTTGCGGGGAAGGCGAGAGCCGAACCCATCATTCCCGAGCCGATGATTGTGATAACTGCCATAGATAGTTCTCCTTGATTTACAATTTATACGGGCGGCTTTCGCCGCCCGCACGGTGTTTATTACATAAGTGAGAGATAAAGTGCCTTGATTTCTTCAACGCTTGTGTCTCTGGGGTTGCCGGGACGGCAAGCATCCGCATAAGCGGATTCTGCAAGGAACTGAACATCCTCAGGCTTAACGATTTCTTTCAGGTCTGCGGGAATGCCGACGTCCTTTGAAAGCTGCTTGACAGCATCAACAGCCGCCTTGCGGTATTCTTCCTGTGTCATATTTTCCGTGCCCTTGACGCCCATAGCCTGCGCAATGTATTTGTATTTATCGCCTGTGCAGGGAGCGTTGTACTCCATAACCGTCGGAAGGATGATAGCGTTTGCAACGCCGTGAGGAGTGTCATAAAGTGCGCCGAGGGGGTGTGCCATTGAGTGAACAATGCCGAGACCTACGTTTGAGAAGCCCATTCCTGCAACGTACTGACCGAGAGCCATATCTGTTCTGCCCTCGGGAGTGTTGTCAACTGCGCCGCGGAGAGAACGGGAAATGATTTCGATAGCTTTGAGATGGAACATATCGGAAAGCTCCCACGCGCCCTTTGTGATATAGCCTTCAATAGCGTGTGTAAGCGCGTCCATACCTGTTGCGGCTGTGAGACCCTTGGGCATGCTGGACATCATATCGGGGTCAACAACTGCTACTACGGGAATGTCGTGAACGTCTACGCAAACCATCTTGCGGTTCTTCTGAACGTCAGTGATAACGTAGTTGATGGTAACTTCGGCTGCCGTGCCTGCCGTTGTCGGAACGGCGATTATCGGAACAGCCTTGTTCTTTGTCGGAGCAACGCCTTCAAGAGAACGAACGTCCGCAAAGTCGGGATTGTTTATGATTATACCGATAGCCTTTGCTGTATCCATGGAAGAACCGCCGCCGATGGCGATGAGGTAGTCCGCGCCTGCTTTTTTGAAAGCTTCAACGCCTGCCTGAACGTTTTCTATTGTGGGGTTCGGCTTGATCTCGGTGAACATATCGTAAGCAAGACCTGCTTTGTCAAGAAGATCGGTTACTTTCTGCGATACGCCGAATTTTACAAGGGAAGGGTCGGAGCAGACGAGAGCCTTCTTGAAGCCTCTTGCCTGTGCTTCCGTCACGATGTTGGTGATAGCGCCGCTACCGTGATAAGATGTTTCATTGAGTACAAATCTCTGTGACATAATAAAATATCCTCCGTTTTTGTATTTGTTTGCGGGAAGTCCGCACTCTAGACACTATTTTATCACCAAAAGAAAATAAATTCAATCGTGTTCATAAAAAATTCCCCAAACTTGACAAAAAAATTCGCATATGATATAATATTTGCACCAAGATTTATCACATGGGAGGTTTTTCTTGATGGAAGAGAACAAAGTGAACGTTAAAAAATTGACGCTTATTGCCGTTTCCGCGCTGTTGTTCTGCGTTATCGTGGGTGCGCTCGTCTTTGTTTTCGGCAAAACCGACGACACGTTTTCCCTTGAAGGAAAGTCATATGTTCTTGAAGATCCTGACGGGAAAAATCCGACTTATATCAGCTTCAAGGACGGGAAGTTCGGTCTTGAATTCTCGCCAATAAGCAGTTATTTCGGAGCGGGAGATTACAAGATTGAAGGCGACGTTCTGACCCTGCCGACCTATGACGACAGATATGTTTACAGGTTCTTTATAAAGGACGGCGGCGACAGGCTCGTTTTTGACGGAGAAAATTCTTCCAATATGGTGTGGTTCTCACTCATGAAGGATGGCTCGGAATTTATAACTTCCGAAAACCGCGTTCCCGAGCTTTCGGGAAAGGTGTTCACGTGCAAATACGGTGACCCTACAAGACTTACGACAATTGACCTTTCAATATTTTCAAGCAACGCGTTCCGTCTGAAAATCACGCCGACCGTTCTCGATACGGTTTACGGCATGGTTGGCAAAGAGGGCGATAATGTGCTCGTGCTTTCGACAAGCGAAGGCATCATTGCGAGATTCCGCATTGAGGACGGCGGCGAAAAGCTCGTTTTCATTGAGGGCAGCTTCAATTCCGCTACGTCTGATGGAAGTATGCTTATGACGGGCGCCGAACTTACTGTTTCAAAGGTTTACTGAGAATAATTAAAAGGGAAACGAAAATTTCGTTTCTCTTTTTTTGCATTTGGGGTTGAATATTGTACGCTCGTACTGTATAATATAAAAAACATAAAGAAAAAATCACCCGAAAGGCAGAAGAATTATTATGAGAGCAGACGGAAAAATCGTAAAAAACGTAGACCCCATGTACACTCTGGCACCGTATTTTATGCGTCATCGCTACGATGCGCAGAATATGATAACGGTCAACGTGCCGTATGACAATATACACGATTACGTTATCGACGCAAGAAAAAGAGGGATAAAGCTCAGCCATATGACAGTTGTTATGGCGGCGATTGTGCGCGGATTTTCACAGTTTCCGCAGCTCAACAGATTTGTTGTCAACAGTAAAATATACGCTCATAACGAGCTGACGGCGGGAATGGTGGTACTTCGCCCGGGCGAAGGCGACCCATCCATGAGCAAAATGAAATTCGATATTTACGATACGATATTTGATGTAAACGATACCATAAACGAATACGTCGAGGCGAACAACAAGGAAGACAGCTCAAACTCGTCCGATAAGCTCTTCCAGGTGCTTTTGAAAATGCCGTTCCTCGTCAGAATAGGCATGGCGATTCTCCGCGGACTTGACAATCTCGGTTGGCTTCCGAAATCCATAACGGACGCAAGCCCGTTTCACAATTCGCTTGTCATAACCAACCTCGCAAGCATAAGAACAAACCATATTTATCATCACGTTTACGGCTTCGGAACGACGAGCATGATAATTTCCATAGGCAACAACATAAACGTTCCATATGTTGAAAAGGGAGAAATAAAGGTAAAGAAAATGATGCCGCTCGGCATTGTTATGGACGAGCGAATTGCAACCGGGTGCTATTTTGCGCAGGCGTTTGCCGAGATGGAAAAATACATGAAAAACCCCGTTTTGCTCGAAACTCCGCCGGAAAAGGTGAATGTCGACTATGAATTTGAGGGACTTTCCGAGCGTTTCAAAACAGAAAAAACAAAGCAGAAAGAGGCAAAAAAAGCCGAGAAGGCAAAGAGAAAAGCCGAAAAAGCCGCTGAAAAGGCAAAGCGCAAGGCTGAAAAGGCATACGGCAGATCGTCGAAAAAGAATATCTGAAAACAAAAATCCGTCCATCCGGACGGATTTTTGTTTTCAGATACGATTCAATAAAATTTCAGCTTGCTTTGATATTTTTTCATGAAGAATACCAGGATTTCTCCGAGCACACCGCAGCAGATTATCTCTCCGAGACCGACCGTGAGGATAAATACGGGCACCGTCGCTCCGCCATAGACCTTTGCGAGAACCG
>ULTO01039045.1_pt1 | contig 17135 bp, 16 predicted proteins | sample 1957601 | NCBI WGS metagenome assembly ULTO01 (sample SAMEA4835734, study PRJEB28245) | human gut metagenome | biome: gut microbiome; material: fecal sample | place: Denmark | collected 2008 | reverse complement strand
GCTCTTCCGATGCGTCGATATTGATAGTGCCCACCAGTACGGGCTGGCCTTTTTCATAAGAGGCTTTTACCTCCTCCACGACCGCATTCAGTTTTTCCTTCCGGGTCTTATAGACCACATCCTGCATATCGATTCTGGCTACCGGTTTATTGGTAGGGATCTCGATAACATCCATGCCGTAAATATCGCGGAACTCTTTTTCTTCCGTCAAAGCCGTACCTGTCATGCCGGCCTTTTTCTCAAATTTATTAAAAAAGTTCTGGAATGTGATATTAGCCAGGGTCTTGCTTTCACGTTTTACCTTTACATGCTCCTTGGCCTCGATCGCCTGGTGCAGTCCGTCGGAATAACGGCGTCCCGGCATGATACGCCCTGTAAACTCATCGACGATCAGCACCTGGTCGTCCTTTACCACATAATCCTGATCCCTTGTCATCAAATTGTGCGCCCTGAGGGCTAAGATCGTATTGTGCTGGATCTCCAAATTTTCCGGATCCGCAAGGTTTTCAATATTGAAGAAACGCTCAACCTTTGTGACGCCTTCGGCGGTCAGATTGACAGTCTTGTCTTTTTCGTTGACAATAAAATCTCCCGTCTCTTCCTGCTCTATGCCCATGATGATATCCATTTTGGACTGTTCTTCCAGATCCTTACCACGCTTTAACTGCAGGGCAAGCATATTGCAGGCTTCATAAATCCGGGTGGATTTGCCGCTCTGACCGGAAATGATCAGGGGCGTGCGGGCTTCGTCGATCAAAACCGAGTCCACCTCATCGATAATGGCGTAATGCAGATCTCTGAGCACCAACTGTTCTTTATAAATGACCATGTTGTCACGCAGGTAATCGAACCCCAGTTCATTATTGGTCACATAAGTAATGTCGCAGGCATAAGCCTCCCTGCGTTCGTCGGATTTTAAGGAATTTAAGACAACGCCTACTTTTAATCCCAGAAATTCATGTACCTGTCCCATCCACTCCGCATCACGCTTTGCCAAATAGTCGTTGACGGTTACCACACATACGCCCTTTCCCTCTAAGGCATTTAAATATGCGGGAAGGGTAGATACAAGGGTTTTTCCCTCTCCGGTACGCATCTCTGCGATACGCCCCTGATGAAGGATGACCCCGCCGATCAGCTGTACCCTGTAATGCTCCATATCGAGCACTCTCCTGGCCGCTTCCCTGACCGTTGCAAACGCTTCGGGCAAAAGATCGTCTAACGTCTCCCCTTCGGAAAATCTGTTTTTATATTCCTTTGTCTTGTTTTTCAGTTCCTCATCAGACAAAGCCATCATGGAATCCCTCAGTGATTCGATCTTATCCACAATGGGGTAAATCCGCTTCAGCTCCCTTTCGCTGTGGGTGCCGAATACCTTTTCTACAACATTCATTTCTGTCGCTCCTATAATTTCAGGGAACAAAAATACTTCCCCTTTTTAGACCCTAATGCTTATTGTAACAGATTTAACTATGGGATTCAACCAAAAGCCCTGTGACCATTCCATAAATTTTTTATGAACAAAGTGTAAAAGGAGGCAGGCTATGCCTTTAAAATTTTAAATGTGACCCTGACTACGAACAGGTCCGCATCCGTTTCCCAGGAAAATCTGCCGCCGCAGGCCTCGGTAAAGCTCTGGGCAATGGAAAGCCCCAAACCGCTGCCGCCGTCGGTGCGGCTTTGATCTCCCCTGGCAAAGCGTTCCGCAAAATCCTTGTCTCTATCCAGTTCCTGCAAAGAAATATTCTTAACGCTGGCTACGGCCAGAGCCCCCTCTGTCCCAAGGGCAACATACACTCTGGAACCTTTCAGGGAATATTTAATGGCATTCTGGAACAGGTTCTGGAATACCCGATACAGGCGCTGGCCGTCGGCCATGATCATCACAGGCTCCTTTGGAAGCTCTGTGCGGAAAGAAACGCCACTGTTTTGGATCTGCTCTTCCATATCCGCCATGGTCTGTTTTATAAGTTTCACAAAATCCAGTTCTTCCATCTGCATGGGCAGCTCGCCTGAGGCGGCTTTGCTTACGGCAAAGACATCCTGGACCATATTGTTGAGCCTCTGGGACTTCTCGTCGAGGATCTTTATATAGTCTTTGATATGATCCGGCAGCCCCTCCTCCTGTTTCAGGATCTCCACATAGCTGATAATAGAAGTCAACGGAGTCTTGATATCATGGGAAACATTGGCTATCAGTTCCACCTTCATGCGTTCGCTCTTCATCTGTTCATCCACTGCCATTGCCATACCGTGGCGGATATCCTCCAGCCGGGCCATGGCGGTTTCCAGTCCACAGTCTGCTCCGGAAATGTCTGCACCGTCGGTTCCACAGTCTTTCTCTCCGTCCCGCGCCGTCCCATAATCTCCGTTCCTGATCTGCGTAATGCGGTCGGACAGCGCTTCCACATCTTTAGCAACTTTCATATTTTCCTTACCGTATAAATACTGCAATATGAGGAAAAAAAACGTTCCAAGGACAGATATGAGCAATACGGCGATCAACGCATATTCTCCTCTTAAGACGGTACCGGCCGCTGCGCTTCCTCCAAGCATCAATATCCCGTAAAGGAAAGCCCCAAGGAAAACCGTCTGATTCCGGCGGGCCATCTTCCGCGACAGGGGAAGGTGCAGGTTTTTGGCGCTGAAAGCACGGTAAAGCTTTGCCGTAAGACTGCAGCGCCATATTTTTTTATTATACTTAAAATCATTATAAAAGAGCCATAAACTCCAGAACAATACGATCCAAAACAGGGGCGGAATACTTTCTGCCAGCTGTCTGCCCACAAAGAAGGCTTCATCCAGACCGTACTCGTATTCATAGGCCCATCCCCATTCTCTCCACTGATCATAACCAAATCTCAGCCCCAGAAAGATCGGCGCATAAAACAGGCCGAGAAACAGGAGTATCTTGAATTCCAGCCAGATCTTCCCCTGAAAGCGGGCAATTCCTTCCGCCGCTTCATGCCGGCGTTTTCTGCCAAGGAAAGCCCCAAGCAGCAAAACGCATCCAAGGCCCAGACCTATAAATCCCTGTAACATTATCTCCCGGCTTTGTAAGAGATTTACGTTTATCCAATAGAGGCCGTTATCATACTGTCTTGACCCGCCGTTGTCATAAAAGCCTTCCGAATAAAGTACGGGCTCTTTGGCTGCGGCAATGCAGACAGCCGCCTTTTTCACGGCATCTCCTGCCTGGAAATTGGTATAGCCGGGCAGATACCAGTCGCTGTCTTCATGATAATAGCCGTCTCCGTACACATCTATTTCTTTGCCGTCCTTAAATATGCTGGCCTTTTCTCCGTCAAAATACAGAAGGAAATTGTAGCCCTCAGGAGCGGCGGGAGTCCCGTCTGCGGAAAAAAGGTCCCCATTGTCATACAGCACTTCGCCGTCGTATAGGACCGCATAAAGAAGATTCTTATCTCCCTTGATGCTGTCATGATACCTATCCGCTATCTCCTTCTTCTGCTCATCCGTAAGACGCTTTATCTGTTCCTTTCCCGGATCAGGCACATAGGAAGCCTCTCCCGTGCTCCGTCCTTCCCGGATGTCCTCCTGCTCTATAACGTCCTCCACGATTTCGGAATAGCTGTATTCATAATCGTCAAAATACCCGTCATAATAGTCCGCATAGCCGCTGCCGCTGTAATAATAATATCCGTCATAGCAGACGCCGTTGCCGTATTCCCATGCGCCGGGCAGTCCCTCCCCGCCTGTGGCCATGATCAGTAAATTTTCCAGGCGGTTTACCACATACCCCCGGAATCTCTCGCTTTGCTGGTAATCATTCTCTAAAAGTCGGTCTAACTGCCATATCCGCACATCAGAAGGCTTTGCCCTGAAAATGCCCGATATGCTCCCCAGGCTTAAGCTGATTCCCAGAAAGAAAGTGAGAAAGCTAATGATTCTTTTCCTGTTTTTCCATTTTGTATCCAATGCCCCACACCACCTTAATATATTCTGGCTCTTTCGGATTCAGCTCCAGCTTCTCACGGATCCGCCGGATATGCACCATTACGGTATTTTCCGATACGACGTTATCCTCTTCCCAGACTCTTCTGTAAATTTCCTCCGCCGGAAACACACGGCCGGGATTTCGCATGAACAGGTCAATGATCTTTATTTCCGTAGCCGTAAGTTTGACCGACTCTCCGTCTGCGTAAAGTATTTTCTCCTCGGTATTATAAAGCAGGCGTCCGTTTCTGATCTCGCCGGCCCTGTTTTCGGCGTGGATGTCTCCCAGACTGGTATATCTGCGGATCTGGCTTTTTACCCGGGCTGCCAGCTCCTGGGGATTATAGGGTTTCGCCACATAATCGTCGGCGCCCATGGACAATCCCAGTACCTTGTCGCTCTCCTCGCTCTTTGCACTGAGGACGATAATAGGGATGTTCTGTTTTTCCCGGATGCGCATGACCGCCGACAAGCCGTCTAACTTCGGCATCATCACATCGATCAGCAAAAGCCTTACCTGCTCCCTGGACAAAATATCAAGGGCTTCCAAACCGTCATAGGCCTTCAGCACCTCATACCCTTCCTTTCTTAACAGAATGTCAATGGCTTTCACGATCTCCCTGTCATCGTCGACTACCAGTATACGTTCTCCCATTTCATTTACCATGCCTTTCCGCAGCTTTTTGTTTTTCAGCCTTTTTAAGCTGTATCCTTGAGCTGTTCTCAGAATAACTTATATTTTTTACAAAATCCTTAGGATGTTTCTTACAGTTTTCTTACAATCATAACCTTTTTTATCATACAAAGTTTTGAACGCAAGGGCAAGGGGCGGCAGAAAAACACAAAACTCCCCGCCTGCCTCGTTGATTTTTGCCCACAATAGTGATATGATTTTAACGGATGCGGTGCGTCCGCATAACCGCAATTTAATAATATGAAGAAAGAGGTAGGATAAAATGACAAAGAGTTTTGATGAGTTAATTGCCAAATTAGACGGCTGCCCGCTGAAAAAGGTGTCCGTTGCCGTTGCTCAGGATGCTCCTGTTCTGGAGGCGATCAAGGTTGCAAAAGAGCGCAATATCGCCGACGCTATTTTGGTCGGGGACGAAGATAAGATCAAGGAGATCGCCGCATCTATAGGAATGGATCTGTCCGGCTATGAAATCATCGATGAAAAGGATATTACCGAGGCTGCAAGAAAGGCCGTTTCCCTTGTACATGAAGGCAAAGCCGATATGTATATGAAAGGTATGATCGATACCAAAGGCTTCTTAAAGAGCGTTCTGGATAAAGAAGTCGGACTTCGTACCGGCAAGCCTTTGTCCCACGTCTGTGTATTCGATGTGGAAGGCGTAGACCAGCTGCTTTTCTTATCCGACGTTGCATTTATCCCTTATCCTACGCTTGAGGATAAAGCTGCCATCATCCATAACACCGTGGAAATCTGCCACGCATGCGGCATTCCCAATCCCAAGGTTGCCCCTCTTGCGGCAGTTGAGGTTGTAAATCCCAAAATGCCCGCCACCGTTGAAGCTGCAGAGCTTACCAAGATGAACGAGGAAGGCAAGATCACAGGCTGTATCGTTGACGGTCCTCTTTCCCTCGACTTGGCCATCTGTCCTGAAGCGGCGCAGCATAAAGCAGGCGCTTCCGACAGAAAGATCGTAGGCGATGCGGATGTTTTGCTGTTCCCTGACATCCACGCAGGAAACCTTGTATACAAAGCCATGGTACATACTGCAAAAATGGTAAACGGCAACATGCTGACCGGTACAAAAGCCCCCGTCCTTCTGACGAGCCGTTCCGACTCTGTTGAAGTTAAGGTAAATTCTTTGGCATTAGGCGCTGTTGTATCCGAGTTCATGAAAAATAAATAAAAGGAGAATGAATATGTCTATCAAAAGTTTAATTATCAATCCCGGCTCCACTTCCACCAAGATCGGTGTATTTGAAGACGAGACCTTATTATTTGAAGAAACCTTGAGACATTCCACAGAAGAGATTGCAAGCTACGCTTCTATCGTAGACCAGAAGGATTTCCGCAAAGATATTATTTTAAATTTACTGGATTCCAAAAATTTTGACATCAATTCCTTAAACGTGGTAGTCGGACGAGGCGGTATGTTAAAGCCAATTCCCGGCGGCACTTATCCCGTAAGCGATTCCTTACTGGAGGATCTGAAGATCGGCGTACAGGGTCAGCACGCTTCCAACCTAGGCGGCATTCTGGCAAAGGAAATCGGGGATTCCATCGGCGTTCCCTCTTATATCGTTGACCCGGTTGTTGTAGACGAACTGGAAGACATTGCAAGATACTCCGGCGTACCTGAGCTGCCCCGAACCAGCGTTTTCCACGCTTTAAACCAGAAGGCTGTTGCAAAACGCTATGCAAAGGAAATCGGCAAATCCTATGATTCCTTAAATCTCGTAGTAGTACATATGGGCGGCGGCGTTTCCGTAGGCGCTCACAGACAGGGACAGGTTATAGATGTCTTCAACGCTTTGGACGGCGACGGCGCATTCTCTCCCGAAAGGGCAGGCGCAGTTCCTTCCGGCGCTTTGATCAAAATGTGCTTCTCCGGTAAATATACCGAAAAGGAAGTTTATAAAAAAATCTGTGGAAACGGCGGATTTAACGCATACCTCGGCACTAACGATATGCGCGATGTAGAAAAAATGGCTTCCGAAGGCAATGAAGATGCCGTTAAGCTGCGCGCTGCATTTATTCAGCAGGTCGCTAAGGATATCGGTTCCATGGCATGTGTCTTAAACGGCAAGGTTGACCAGATTATCGCAACCGGCGGTATCGCTTACGACAAGGGCGTTATTGCAGGTTTAAAGGAAAAATGCGAATGGATGGCACCTTTCACTGTTTATCCCGGCGAAGACGAGCTGCTGGCTCTGGCCCAGGGCGCTATCCGCGTATTGAACGGGGAAGAGGCTGCAAAGGAGTATTAAAATAAAATATTCATAAAATCTTTCAATAAAAAAGCCCCTGCAAACAGCGTATCCGCTTGATTTGCAAGGGCTTTTTCTATATAAAATGCTATTTTATGCCTTTAGCATTCCTCTTTTGTCCTATGAAGCCTTAAATACCACAATGCAATCCCTAAAAAAATAAAAATGTAGCTTTTTTCCTGATGTAAGCTTTCAAACAATTTTCCTCCGGTCTGTCCCAATAAGAACAGATTCCCGGATTCCCCAAATAGAAATGACAACCAGGGACAAGCCGACAGCAGATCAAAATCCATATGAAAAAAACTTGACAGACTGTATTGGATGGTATACGGCAATATATTCAAAAAACATACTATCAAAAAAATTACCAACAGTATCAAAAGAGTTCTGGAAACCATTCTCTGTTTTTTTGAATCATTACAAGTAAACGGGTAGGAAAAAAAGGACTTATTTAGTCCGCCAATAAACAGCCAGCCTCCAAAAATATAAAGCAACGGTCTTATATATCCCGTTATGATGAAAAGCCAGACCGGATCGAAAGTTTCTCTCAGATAAATTTGAGCACGCTGACTTAGATGATTGCCTATCATAAATAAAATAATTGAAAGCAAAAAACAAATTATTGGTATCAATCCGGCCATTAATGCAGGACGTTTTTTTAAATTTTCTTTGATCAGACTCGGCATTTTCCTCTCCTTTTAATAAAGTTTTCCTTAGCTAAAGATTTACTTTCAAAAAGTATAACATCAACAAATTACTCTTTCAACAAAAAGACGTCGACAATTGAACGGTAATCATAAACGTGTTAGATCACAGAAAGTCTCCGAATTTCTTTCTGATTCTTTTAAATATTTTATTTTATGTTATACTATATTATACTTACGTTTTAAAGGTACTATTATACTTTTTAAATAGTACAGATTAAGAAATCATTTTACAAAATCAGATACGCTGAGGAAAAAATATGCAGATTTACATTTGGACAATTATTTTATTTACGATCCCGTTACTGGATCTGATCCGGGTTTATGACCTTTCCAAAAAGAAATGGCTGATCCCCTATCTGTTTTTTGCGCCCCATCTGCCCTTACTTGTTTATTACATTTGTGATTATCTGCCAAAGTCGTCGGGCATTTCTTATGTGCTTTTCTGGACCTCTGTAGTATTTTTCCAGCTCTATACTACACTCAGGGTCCACTTCCACCGCCTTCGCAAAAACGAAAGCGGAAGCACGCGCATCGGCATCCTCTATGGCGGCAGAAATTTGATCCATGCAGGGAACATCGGCCTGTATCTTCTGCCTCTCTGGTATGTCTGCTGCTATTTACTGCTGCCAAAACTCTTTCCTGCTCTGGGAAACCCTTACCGGATCGTTGCATATGAAGCACCCTATGAAAGCTTTCCCTTACATACCTTCCTTATATCTGCGGAAGTGATCTATGCCGTGATCTTCGTATGGCTCTTTTTGGCAAACGGATGTCTTCGGATCTTTTTTACCTCCCGTAACCTGGGCATTGTAAAAAGGCTTTTTATCTGCCTGTTCATGTGGGTGCCATTTGTGCAGCTCTATCTGGCCCATATTATGTGCCGGGCGGCAAAGGACGAATATCTGGTAGCCGTACATAGAAGGGATATAGAGGCCTTCCATGTACAAGATGACGCCTGTGCCACAAAATATCCGCTTATTTTACTTCACGGCATCGGTTTCAGGGATTTACGCTTTTTCAATTATTGGGGAAGGATCCCCCTTCTTTTGGCAAACCATGGCGCCAGGATCTATTACGGCCACCAAAAGGCCTGGGGCATCATCGAGGAAAATACCGTGGTCATTGCAAAGACCATAGACCGCGCTTTAGAAGAAAATAACTGCGACAAGGTAAATATCATTGCCCATTCCAAGGGCGGACTGGAAGCCCGTTATCTGATCTCCTCCATGGGCTACGGCGACAGGGTAGCGTCCTTAACCACCATCAATACGCCCCACTACGGCTCGGAGCTGATCACTTTATTAAATAAGCTTCCCGATTCCATCTACCGCTTTATCGCGAACTGCATCAACCGGCCTTTCATCCTTGCCGGGGATGATAAGCCGGACTGCTATTCCTCCAGCAAGCAATTAGACCCTGTTTTCTGTGCGGAGTTTAATGAAAAAAACAAGGATGTTCCGGGCGTCTATTACCAGAGCTATGGTTCGGTCATGAGATCCTGTTTCAGCGATTCCCTCCTGTCCATCCCCTATCTGCTCATGTGCACCTGTAAGGGCAGGCAGAACGACGGTCTTGTAGACATATCCAGCGTGCAATGGGGAAATTTCCGGGGGATCTTAAAAAACAAATATCGCCGCGGGATCTCCCATGGCGATATGATCGATCTAAAACGGGAAGACATTAAGGGCTTCGACGTTTTAAACGTATTTTATGAAATTGTTGCGGAATTAAAGAAAAACGGGTTTTAAATCTCAAATTCATCATAAAGAGCCTGTCTGTAATCTTCATTGGACACGGCTCTTTGCACATCATCCTGTCTCCCTTTTTCTATGAGCTTTGTAGACAGTTTCTGCATACGCTCATCCTCTACCTGACTGTCAATTTTATTCTGCATTCCCAGCTCCACAGCACCGTTCATAATGCTGGGAACAATGCTTTGATTGATTCCGTCCATACTGATTACCTCCATTTGGGATTAGTATGAACCATTACTCTCTTTCTATTCCTTATTTTTGACGCTTATTTCGTCTTTTCACTCTTATCATTCCTTACTTTCTCTCACAAATTCTATACCATGGCTCATAAGATATTCTTTCCAGATATGGATATGCTGGGCATAAAGATGCACGCCGTCAAAAGTATATTCCGGATTCAGCCCGCCGCTCTCATCGCAAACCACACTGTTGACATCCAGATAAAATACCCTCTGACCGTCTGCCAGTTCGGCAATTCGTTCATTGCGGGCGTCAATCCCCTCATTGTTAATGTAATCTCCCTTTGCCGAACGTTCCGCTGTGACCCGCAGAATGCTTTGCAGATAAATAACGGCGTCTGGCTGAAGCTCTTTGATCTTGGCAACGGCTTCCTCATAATGCCTGATAAAATAATCCACATCCCCGGTTCCCATTTCATTGATCCCAATCATCAGATAAACCTTGGAAAACTGTTTTTCACTTAAGGCAGTCCCTATATTTTCTTTCCAGTTGCCGTCTTTATATCTGCCGTCCGGATCTTCAAAAAGCTTGTAGATGGTCAGACCCGAGGAGGCATAAAATGTGGCATTGTCAAGTCCCGCATAATCATACAGTCCCACCGTGCGGGAATCTCCGATAAACACCGCATCGTCAAAATAGCTTTCATCCACGTCCACATATTTCCATGCAGGGGTTTCATCATTCCCGTTGCCGCTGACGGTATCCTCATTTTCCAAATATTCCGGATCTAAAGGGTCGTTTGAAGAAACGCTCCCGTTCTCTTCCCTTTCTGCCTTTTCTCCCTCTGCCGTTTCCGCGCCCCCGAAGCCGTTATACGAAAGGGAATCGTCTATTTCCATATTATCCACCGTTTCCTCCCATGCCTCCTGCATCTGTATTTTGTATTTTTCGGCCATACCTCCATAACCGAAAAACAAGATGCCCCCAAGCAGAAGGAAACAGATAAATCTATAATCTCTGAACTTGTCCACTGATCATCATTGCCTCTCTAAAATCTGAAATACATAAAGGGATTATCGCCCATGGTCATAAGATACCATATACAGAGCCAGAATAATCCTGCCAGCAAAACCATTCCCCAAATCCTGTCTTTCCCCTTTTGAAACAGCTTTTCTCCCATGGGCGTACACAAAAATGCGCCCATTAACATGATCAAGCCGTATTTTCCGCACTTTTCCCCGAAAACGCCCGCATTTACATTGATCCCGCCTATAAGTCCTGACATCCTGCCCAAATATACGAGCAGGTCATCTGTCCTGGAAATGGCAAAGCACATCCATGTAACAGGAATTACCAATAGCACATAAAGATGCTTGCCCGCAGCCACAAGCCTTCCGTTACCGGGCTTTTTACTATCATCAGCAGAATCTTTCTTCTGCGCCGCTCTTCGGGAAATCACAAGCTCGGTCAGTTTCTCCGCCATTATGAAAAAGCAAAGTATCATACCCCAGATCAGGAAATTAATGCTGCCGCCATGCCATAATGAAGTCAGTATCCATACAAAAAAGAGATTTCCAAGGGTTCTTATCATCCCTTTCCTGCTGCCGCCCAAGGGAATATATACATATTTGGTAAACCATCTTCCCAGGGTCATATGCCATCTCCGATAAAATTCCCGGATGCTTTTTGCCATATAGGGCATATTAAAATTCACGGGAAGGGTAAAGCCAAGCATCTTCCCTAAACCGATGGCCATCAGGGAATATCCGTAAAAGTCAAAATAGATCTGCATGGAGTAAGATATGGCGCCCATCCATGCAAGGGGCGTAGAAATACTGATATATCCGATGGTGGATATTTCATTCCACAGAATTGACAGCCTGTCCGCTATGAGCACCTTCATCGTCAATCCCCAGACAAAGGTCTTTAAGCCTGCATCCAGATCCCCGATAGAAACCCCGGGGCCTTTTAACGCGCCGGACACTTCGCCGTAATTTACAATAGGCCCTGCCACAAGCTGGGGAAACATACTGACATAAGTGCCCAGCCTGATAAAAGATGTTTCGGGCTTTATCTCTCCCCGGTATATGTCCGCCAGATAAGAAATGATCTGGAAGGTATAAAAGCTTACCCCTAAGGGCAGCGCCCAGCCTTCCGGCGCCCATTTAAACAGGGCCAGCATCCCCACATTAAGGGACAGTATACCGATAAAGCAGATCTGCCTGAAAGGTTTTTTTATCTTTCCTTCCGGCGCAAGGATCCCCCCGCAAAAATAATTCAGCACTATGGATATAAGCAGAAGCAGCACATATTTAGGCTCCCCATAGGCATAAAAAAATAAACTCCCTAAAAATAAAACAATATTTTTACCCTTAACAGGAGTCAGATAATATATCACTAAAAAAATCGGGAGAAATCCCAACAGAAATTCTATACTTGAAAAAACCACACGATCACGCTCTATCTTTTGTTCTATCTCTTACTTTTTCTCTTGCTCTTTCTTTTATTATACCCATACTTCCATCTATGCTACAAGTAGTAAAATAAGGATATTGGTACTTTTTTATTTCTTTTACACTATTGACTCTGCCGTTACGTTATGGTGTACAATACCCAAAAAGGAAAAGGAGCCTGAATATGAAAACCGTACATGAAGTGAGCAGGCTTACAGGCGTCAGTGTCCGCACACTCCACCATTATGATGCCATCGGCCTGCTGAAGCCTGCCAGGACCACAGATGCGGGCTATCGCCTCTATGGCGGATAAGCTGCTCTCTCTGTTTGATGAAATCGGTTCCCTTCGCAAGCTTCCTCCTGATGCCAAAGAAGTACAGGCGAAAATAATGGAACTGCAGAAATTTATCACAGATCATTATTACACTTGTACAAATGAGATCTTACAAAATTAAGCCGGATGTATGTCTCCAATGAGCGTATGGAACAAAATATTGATAAAGCGGGAGGGGAAGGCACCGCCCGCTTTGTAAAACAGGCTGTTGCGGTGTATTGCCAAAGCTGAAGATGCAAAAGATTTACCGGGCAGATGCCTTTCCGGCAATTACAGCCCTTTCATGCCTGATCATTCTGCCAGAATATCTCCAAAGCTCCCTGAAACCGCCCTGCACAGATCCATTGGGGACAGCTTGATCTGGCAGCCGATCTTCCCGCCGCTGACATACATCTGCTCCAGTTTTTCCGCCTTGTCACTAATGACCGTTTTATATTGCTTTTTCATGCCTATGGCAGTGCAGCCGCCCCTGACATAGCCGGTAACCGCCGTAATGTCTTTTACATGAATCATGGAAACGGATTTCTCTGAAACTGCCCTTGCCGCCTTTTTCATATCCAGTTCCTCTTCAATGGGAAGGACAAATACAAAATATTGTCCTTTCGCCCCTGCGGTAACTAAGGTCTTATAGACCAGCTCGTGAGGCAGACCCAGCTTATCCGCAGTCTCTATTCCGTCTATAAACTCCCCGCACTCATAAGACTGGTGTGTATACGGGATTTTTAATCTGTCCAAAATGCGCATGGCATTGGTCTTTACTTCCTTTTGCTTAGCCATTACAATTCCCGCCAATTCTTTTTGTTCATCATCATGCCGAATATGCCGCCGCAGATACCGCCCACAATATGGGTCAGCTGTGAGATATTATCCGCACTGAATATACCTGCCGCAACCTGCTCTCCCAGATATAAAATGACTACCACTATTAACGTCAGGGGAATTTTCCCTTCTTTGACGCTTGTCACGGAAGATAAAATGATCATCATAAAGACGATGCCGCTTGCGCCAAGAAGTCCCGTGCGAAAGATCATATTATTGACCAGCCCGGTTATGAGCGCCGTTACCAGGATCATTTCAAGAAGCGTCTTGCTGCCGTATTTTTCCTCCAGCATGGGCCCCACCAAAAGCATCATCATCATATTATTGATATAATGGGACAGATTCGCATGGCCCAGCACATGGCCAAACAGCCTGACATAAGTCAGAAGGTCAAGGGGAGAGGAACGGTATACGCAAAAAAACATTCTGGTTGTAAATCCCTTTGTAATATATCCCAGGATCAGGACAATAAAGGACAAAAACACAAAACTCAGTATTATGGGGGAATTGTAATCGATCTTCTTTAGTATTTTCATATTAACGGCCCTTTCCTCCCAGAGAGATCCCTCCATAGATAACCTGTAACAGCATAGAAAAAATCAGGAGCGGATTGCAGGCCGCGATCCCCTGGGCAACTATATTATAGGCAGCAAGTCCGTTCACGCCGATAATCCGGGCATAATAATTTGACTGCAGGATATTCCCCAGACCGGTTATCCAGGGCATCAACACGATCAGGAGTGAAAACACGATAAGAGCCGCCGTCTCCATAACAGTCCGTTCGTCATCCGCCGTCCGCTGCAGCAATACATTAAAAACAATAGAGACAATTACTGTTACCGCACAGATAAACAGACTGAATCCCGGCACTACAAAGGGAATCTCCCCGCTCATCCCTCCGATCATAGAACCTCCGATCGCTTTCTGGAATACTATTACCAGACAGACTGCTGCTGCATAAATGACAGACATGACAATCGATATGTATAACATCGCTTTTTTCATTTTTGATTCCCCCTTTTACTCCTTTTACATGATTCATTTTCTCTTTTTATATTACCAGAGATTTCCCTTATTTGCATTAACAATTCCGGCTGTTTTCATATTTTGCCCTGATATTTTTGTAATGCACATAAAAAGAAGCCCGGGACCAGCGCCCGGACTCCTTTTTACTGGTATAATATGTACCAGCCGCAGTATCAGGCAAAACATGACCTGCCATCTGCTGCGGAATTGCGGGAGAAGGTATAGACCCTCCCCCAGAGATTTAAGTAAAACAAAACTACCAAAACACCTTTTTTATTTTGCAGCAATTGCCGCTTTAATGCTCTCTGTAAGCTGGGGCACGATCTTATTCAGATCGCCTACAACGCCGTAATCAGCTACATCAAAAATAGGAGCATCTTCATCTTTGTTGATGGCTACGATAATATCAGCTTCTTCCATACCTGCTACGTGCTGGATAGCGCCGGAGATACCGATTGCAAAGTATACATTGGGACGAACGGTCTTGCCTGTCTGTCCAACCTGCAGATCTTTGGGTTTCCAGCCTGCATCAACAACTGCACGGGAGCAGCTTACCGTTCCGCCGAGAGCCGCTGCAAGGTCTTCCAGAATCTTGAAGTTTTCGGGGCTTCCTACGCCACGTCCGCCGGATACTAAGATCTTAGCGTCCATAATATCAACTGTATCGGAAACTGCTTTTACAACTTCCTTAATGGTTACATACTTATTGTTGGGAGTAAATCCCGGATTGAACTCTTCCACAACTGCCTTTGCGCCTTTGATAGGCTCGATCTTCTGCATAACGCCGGGACGGACGGTAGCCATCTGGGGACGGTTGTTAGGGCAGGCAATTGTTGCGATGGTATTGCCGCCGAATGCAGGACGGGTCATTAACAACTGATTGTGTTTCTGCTCGTCTTCCTTGCCGGGAACTGCTACCAGAGGGAAATCGCCGATTTCCAGTACGGTACAGTCAGCGGTAAGACCTGTAGCAACCCTTGCGGATACGGTAGGTCCTAAATCCCTTCCGATTGCTGTTGCGCCCACTAACATGATCTCCGGTTTGTATTTGTTGATAACGGAAGCAAGTGCATGCGCATAAGGCTCTGTTCTGTATTCCTTTAACTCGGGATCATCCACTACGATAACCTTATCTGCACCATACTCTGCTAACTGGTCTGCAAGACCCTTAACATCAGAACCGATCAAAACTGCCGTTACATCTGTGTTCAAAGGAGCGGCCAGTTCTTTTGCTTTACCAAGCAATTCAAAAGCAATGCCGCTGATTTCATTATCTACCTGCTGTGCAAAGACATATACACCTTTATATTCTTCTAAATTCATTTTGTTCACCACTTTTCCTTATAATATTAGATAACGTGTTTCTCTTTCAATTTTCCTACGATATAATCCACTGCTTCATCGGGAGAATCAGGAGTTACTTTCTCGCCTGCACCCTTACGAACCTTGTCGGATGCTTTTGCGATCTTAGTAGGAGAACCTGCAAGACCTAAGTTGGAATCCTCTACATCCTTTAAGTCTGCTCTGCCCCATGTGGTAATCTCTGCCTTGCATGCGTCAAAGATTCCGCCGGGAGTCATATAACGAGGATCGTTTAATTCGGAAAGAGCTGTTACAAGGCAGGGCATCTTAGCCTCTAATACATGGTATCTGTCGTCATACTGACGCTGAACGATAACCTTGTCTCCTTCTACTTTAATATCCTGTGCATAGGAAATAACCGGTAAACCTAAATGCTCGGCAATCTGGGGACCAACCTGAGCGGTATCTCCGTCGATAGCCTGACGTCCGGTAATGATCAAGTCATATTCCAGATTTCTGATCGCGCCTGCGATCGTTGTGGATGTAGCCCATGTATCTGCGCCGCCTAACACCCTGTCTGTTACGAGCACGCCCTTATCTGCACCCATAGCCATTGCCTCACGAAGGACATCTGCCGCCTTGGGAAGACCCATGGTAAGAACTGTTACTTCTGCGCCGTACTGGTCTTTTAATCTGAGGGCTGCCTCTAAACCTGCTTTGTCATCAGGATTCATAATAGCCAGCATTGCACCCCTGTCCAGCGTTCCATCCGGATTGAACTTAACGCCGCCTTTTGTATCCGGAACCTGTTTAATACAAACGATGATTTTCACGATAACGTACCTCCTATTTTAATAAACTGCCAGAAATAACCATACGCTGAACTTCGGAAGTTCCTTCGTAGATTTCTGTGATCTTAGCGTCACGCATCATACGCTCTACATCATACTCTCTGATGTAACCGTATCCGCCGTGTAACTGAACGCATTTTGTTGTTACTTCCATAGCTACTTCTGCAGCATATAATTTAGCCATAGCAGCTTCTACAGAATATACCTTCTGGGTAGCCTTTGCCATAGCGGCTTTGTAAACCAGTAACTGTGCAGCCTGTACCTTTGTTGCCATGTCTGCTAACTGGAACTGTGTATTCTGGAACTGTGCGATGGATCTGCCAAACTGTTTTCTCTCTTTTACATACTGGATGGTTGTCTCCAATGCGCCCTCTGCAAGACCTAAAGCCTGTGCAGCGATACCGATACGTCCGCCGTCAAGAGTGTGCATTGCGATTCCGAAGCCCTTGCCCTTAGCGCCTAAAAGGTTCTCTTTGGGAATACGGCAGTCTGTAAAGATCAATTCATATGTAGATGAACCGCGGATACCCATCTTATTTTCTTTTGTACCGAAGGTAAATCCGGGAGTTCCTTTTTCTACGATAAATGCGGAAATCTCTTTCTGCATACGTCCGCGTTTTTCAATCTTGCCTGTAACGGCAATCACAATATAAACGTCTGCTTCCTTGCCGTTTGTGATAAAGCACTTTGTGCCGTTCAATACCCATTCATCGCCGTCCAATACAGCCTTTGTCTGCTGTCCCTGAGCATCTGTACCTGCTCCGGGCTCTGTCAGACCGAAAGCGCCTAACTTC
>ULTO01046214.1_pt1 | contig 17342 bp, 15 predicted proteins | sample 1957601 | NCBI WGS metagenome assembly ULTO01 (sample SAMEA4835734, study PRJEB28245) | human gut metagenome | biome: gut microbiome; material: fecal sample | place: Denmark | collected 2008 | reverse complement strand
CCCCTGCCACATTTGATTCCCTCAGCCCTTCCATATATGCTAAGGACATATCGCTTACAAGCTCCGGCTCAGAGCCAAAGCTTCTCTTTTGGACCACCGTATTTTCCGGATTTGTCAGTACATCCGCATCCGGCGCAAAATCCAGATTAAAGCCAAGCCCCGAAAGATAACCGCCGATCGTCTTCCCCGCTTCATAGGCTCTGTTCTCATCCCCCGTGGCTCCCACATCAGCCATGTCCCCTACATTTTCAAGGCCCATGGCAGGATTTCCCGCAACCCTGGCAACGGTCCCCCCTTCTTCATCCACAGCCAGAAAGGCAGGAAGAGCCGCCGACTCCTTTGCATACAGATAGGACTCCTTTAACAACGCCGTTGTCTGTTCCGGCGTTTCTATATTATTTGAAAAGTACACGATCCCCCCTACCGGGTAAGTCTTAAGGGCCTGCCTTAAAGCTTCCCCTCCCGTCTTAAGCCCCGCACTTTCTGTCAGGGCGTCCGGCGTTACAATGAACAGCTGGGCCACTTTCTCCTCTTTGGACATTCCCTTGAGAAGCTCCTCTGTCCGTTCCTCTATGGGGATAATCTCCAAATTGAGATCCACCGGTCCGTCGATTCCTTCAAGCCGCCCTTCATTCGTATACTGCCAGTAAGTAAAATCATAGGGAGTCTGGGGAAATTCCTCATAATCCGCATACCATTTTTCATACTTGTTTACCCGATGCATCTGTAATGCATAGGCTTCCCACTTCATCGTGGCGTAGATAACCGGCTTATATCCCGCTTCTTCTATCCGCTCGCAGAAAGCAATGGTATTTTTCGTAAACTGCTCGGCCCCCAGGCCGTCCGTTCTGGCCTCCGCCTCTATCACATACTCCGCATCATAAACCACCGGATAGTCCAATTCTATGCCTTCCAAAAGATTTAGCACATACTCCGCTTCCTCTAAAGCTTCCTCTTCGCTTACCGCCTGGGAATAGAAATAGACTCCCACGTCAATTCCCGCTCCTTTGGCCCCTTCTATATTTTGTAAATATTTTCCGTCCGTATTTAAAGTGCCTTCTTCTCCGTAGCCTCTGTTTCCCACGCGGATAAAGGCATAGTCGATTCCCTGTTCCTTTACCGCCTGCCAGTCAATATCTCCCTGAAATTTGGAAACGTCAATGCCGGTCCTTGAAGTATATCCCGAAACCTCATAGGTTTTGAACCCTCCGTTATCGGTAAGGCAGGAAAGATCGTAATCGTGGGTGTCTGCCAGTTCATTAAAAGAGACCTGATAGGTAACACCGTACACGTCCTTAAAGGAAATCATGTTTTTATCCGGTTCATCCGATCGACTTTCCCCGTTTTCAGACACTGAAATCCCCGCTTCATGATCCGAAAGCATCTCTTCTTTTTCCGTTCCGTTTTCCGAAATAAAAGGCTCCGCCATTTCCCCCGTCCCATCCTGCCCGCCGCATCCTGACAGCAGGCCTGTTATCAGACATCCGCATAACAGCAGGCCGGTATTCTTTTTCCATTCCTTTTTTTTCATAATTTATATTTTTGCCTCCATGGGTAATATAGCAGCTATCGCCCGCATTTTCCCAAATCCGGGCCGAAAGACCGGCCTTTTACATTATTTATATCTGCCGAAACAGCTTTTCGATCGTATCCAGCACCACCAGAAACATTCTGAATTCCAGCAAAAGGAGTATTCCGTATACAATAAGCGTTCCCGCCATTGTCACACGTTTCAGGAATTTTTTCAGGTTCCCTTCCATAACCGTTGCAACCCCTATTTCCGGTTCTAATTCCCTCTCCATTCCCCTCAGACGCTCCATGACCTGTTCTTCTGAAAGCTCCAGACCGCCTTCTGCAATCTGCGAATTCCATTGTTTAATATCCTGAAGATAGAGATTATATTTATTCAGATACAACTGACAGGCGTTGATCTCGGCGCCGCAGGTAGGAATCTCATAGCGTTTCATCATCCATTCCCCCAGCCTGTTCTGGCTGTCTATGGAACGGAGAATGATTCCCTTTACGATCTTGTAAACACAGACCGGCCTTACGAAAAGCCATCCCGCCATTCCTATGAACAAAATGGGGACGCCGATAAGCGCCAGGAAGTTCCAGAGTCCCAAAGACATGGTAAAGCTGAATGCGATCAGAAGTTCTATTGCCAGAAAAATTCCCGTATACATTTTCAGTTCAAAATCTTCCTCCCTTTTCCTGACCACAGCGCTTCTTAATTGGATCAGTATCTGGCATCTGGCAAATTCCACCTTATCTTCATGAATATGTAATTGATATTCCAATTCCGTTGCGTATTCATAGCGGTTGATCATTTTCCCACAAATCCCTCATTTATGATTTTTGCGTCATTGCCTATAAAATTACCGTATCAGCCGCTTTCGTTCCGGCCGATACGGTATTTCCGGTCTTATCGCTCATCTCCGTAGAAAAACAGAGCAATGGTTCCGGGCCCGGAATGGGCGCCTATGGTAGGCCCCACAAAATTGATCAAAAAGCTGTCTATGCCAAAACGCTTTTTTACTTCGTCCGCCACAATCCGTGCATCCTCCGGACTGTCTCCGTGGCTGATGAATATGGTGCGGTTTTCCTTTACATGGTCCCCGATCTTCTGCTCCATAAGATTGACCAATTCGATCAATGACTTTTTCCTGCCCCTTACCTTTCCGATATTGATCAGATGCCCTTCGTCATCTACATGGAGGATAGGCTTTATATTGGCAAGGGTGCCCACGAAAGCTGTGGCGCGGCTGACTCTTCCGCCCCTGTAAAGGTGGTTTAAGTCATCTACCGTAAACACATGGACAAAATGCCCGAAATTCTGCTCCAGAAAGTCCGCCGTTTCATCAAGGCCTTTCCCTTCCTTCTGCATCTTAAGGGCGTAATCCACCATCAGTCCCTGCCCTAAGGAAGCCGCTTTGGAATCCACGACACGGATTTTCTTATCAGGATGGCTTTCACATACGTTCTGCGCCGCAACCGCTGCACTGTTATAGGTTCCGCTGAGCCCTGATGAAAAGGAAATGCACAAAATCTCATCATTTTCCTCTATCAGCCTTTCAAAAAGCTCCATGGCGTCTCCCACGTTGACCTGGGAAGTTGTAGGCATGCTTCCTTTTCTCATTTTTTCATAAAACTCATGCTCATCCATGGGATTATCCCACCCATAGGTATTACCGTCGATTATATAGGCAAGGCTCATCACTGCTATATCGTTCTGCTCAAGATAATTTCTTGGAAGATCCGCCGAAGTATCCGTTACCAATTTGAATTGACTCATCATAGCTGCTCCTTTGTATTTTTATTTTGGTATATTGTACCATTCTTTTATCCGTTTTTCAAATCCGGGAATCCCATTCTCTATTGTCTGGATTCCGGCAGTCTCTTTCTCAAAAAGCGTTTGGATAATTGCTTTAAGTTAAAGGGCAGCAACGGATAAATATAGCTCTGTCCGGAAACAGTTCTGTTAAGAACGATACACAGTACCAGAACGACGCTTCCCGCAATATATCCGTAAATGCCAAATACAGCGGTCAGAATCAGATTCAGGATCCTCATAAATTTTAGCGCATAGGACAGTTCATAGCTTGCCTGGGTATAGTTTGCAATGGCTACAAAGGCCATGTACAGCATGACTTCCGAGTTGAACCACCCACTGTTAACGGAAAATTCTCCCAGCACGAGCGCCGCCATAACGCTTAGGGGCGTGCTCAGCATATTGGGGGTATTGACCGATGCCAGCCTTAACCCGTCTATCGCCAGCTCCAGTATGAGGAACTGCCATACCAAGGGCACGTTTATCGTATCCTTTACCATGATAAATTCAAATCCGTGGGGGATATAGTCCGGATTCTGCATCAAAAGAAGGAATGTTGGCGTCATAATATAGGTCAATATGGCGATCAAAAATCTGGACAGGCGGAGATAGGTGCCGGTAACCGGCGGGAAATAATAATCATCCGCCTCTTCCACCACATCAAAAATACTTGTGGGCATGATCATTGCCGACGGGGAGTTGTCCACCAAAATGATAATATTGCCCTCTAAGACCTGGGCGGCTGCGGTATCCGGACGCTCCGTAAACTTGAATTTCGGAAAGGGATTCCACCATGCCTCCTTATAAAGACATTCCGCGAGACTTTCCTGGTTCATCGTAAGGGCATCCACCTTGATATTCCTGATCCTGCTCTTTATCTTATCCAGAAAATCATGATCCACTCTGGAATCCATATAGCATACCACAATATCAGTTTTGGAGCTTTTTCCCGCATTCATCATCTCCATCCTAAGGTCTGAAGAACGGATCCTTCTCCTTATCAGCGCCGTATTAAAGATAACGGTTTCCACGAACCCGTCCTTGGAGCCTCTTAACACCTTATCCTTTTCGGGTTCCGATACGTTTCTTGCAGGATAGGTCCTGGAATCAATGAGGATGCATTGGTCATATCCGTCGACGAACAGCGCCAGTACGCCCGAGAGCACGAAAAATATGATCTGCTTCCATTCATCCTTTAAATCCACTTCCACGTAAGGTATGCACCGCTTGGACATTTCATGGGCGCTCTGGGGCATATCCTTTGGCGAAATGGTAATAAAATACTGAAGCATCTTCTGCATCAGATCGTCCTTGCAGAAGCCATCCACAAAATACATGCATGCTCTTTTGCCTCCGATTTCCATGACACGGTATACTACGTCAAAATTGGCGTCGACCGCCAGCTTTTCGTTCAGATACTGCATGTTTTCATCCAGACTGGTTTTTATTTTACTTTCAAAACAGGTTATTTCTTTATTTCTATCTGACTTTTTCAAAACGCAAAGACTCCTTTTACAAAACTTTTATTTATTAGTCTTGCAAAAAGGAGTCTGATTATTCCACTTTAGGAAAATTTTTTCAATTTGTCCCCGTGCTTCCGATACCGCCCCGGTTCTTTCCCGAAAGCTTCTCTACCTCGTCAAATTCTATAACAGGCTGGTGTTTTTCAATGCGGAACTGGCAGATACGGTCATTTACCTCAATTACCGTATCCCGCAGGGCATATGCCGGCATATAAAACCAGTCGTTTGGCCCGCAGTAGCTCTCATCCACAATGCCGCAGTGATTGGTCTGGATAATGCCGAAATTTTTGAAGGTAGAACTTCTCGGCACAATATGGGCTTCATACCCTTCCGGGAGCTGCATGGCAACGCCTAAATTGATCAGCCTGAATTCTCCCGCCTTCATTTCCACATGCTCGGCGCTCCTTAAATCGATCCAGTCAGACTTCCCGTCAATATATTTCAGCCTTTCAACGGTATCATTGATATATTGGATTTTAATGGTTTCTTTCATTTTTTGTTCTTTTCCCTATCTTTTTTTTAAAGCTGTTTTATGATGAATAATCCTGACAATGCAGGACCGGTATGGACGGATCCGTCTGGGCAAGGGTCTTTTGCACGTCAATGACCCGCTGGTTGCTGCTTCCCTTCCACAAAAGCTTGTTGTCCTTAAGCTCTGCCACAAATTCCCCGTCCACGCAGACATCCACGTATTTCATAACGGGATAATGCAGGATATTTTCCCATGTATCTCCTGTATAAAGCCAGATGGTCTTATCAGGATACCTGCCCTTTATCTCCTTCATAAAGTTTCTTACATCCAGACGGTTTGCCGCATGTAGAGGATCCCCTCCCGAAAAGGTAATTCCCGAAACATAGGGTTTATCCAGCTGTTCAAAGATTTCTTCCCTGGCCGCCTCGTCAAAAGGCAGTCCGCCGTCGGGATCCCATGTAATAGGATTCTGACACTCCTTACAGCAGTGGGAGCATCCCGCCACCCACAATACGACCCGCAGGCCGTCGCCGTTTAACATATCATCCTTTGTTATATTGTGATATCTCATATGGAACTTCCCCCTACATGGACTTTCTTTCCGCAATTTCCGCCATCTTGGCATCGCTTAATCTTGTGTCTCCGTGAACTCTCGAATAAGCCAGATAACCATTCATACGATCGATCTTGGTCAGATTCTTGCTGCCGCATACAGGGCATACGTCCATTTCCAGTTCCTGGTGCCCGCAGTCGTCGCAATAGGCTAAGGACATATTAACGCCTTCGTAAAAGCCCATATCCATAGCCCTTCTGATCAGGGTCTTGATGGCCTCCATATTGTAATCAATGGGGTATTTTACATATTGTATCTTGCCGCCGTTTGCCATTTCCCAGAAGCGGTATTCTAAATCCTGCTTCTCAATAGGCGTAATATCCTCGGATACATGACAGTGGAAGCTGTTGCTTACATATTCCTTGTCGGAAACCCCTTCAATGATGCCGTACTTTGCCCGGAACTGCTTAACCTGCAGACCGCACAGATTTTCCGCCGGCGTTCCGTAAATAGCATAGAGGTTGCCGTCTTCTTCTTTAAATTCGTTGATCTTAGCGTTGATATGCTCCAAAACCTCCAGGGCAAAAGCGCCGTCCTCCACTAAGGATTTGCCGTTATATAATTCCTGAAGCTCATTGAATGCCGTAATCCCAAAGGATGCGGTAGCCGCCTTCAAGATCGGTTTGATCTTGTCATGAAGCTGCAGATGTCCTCCCAAAAATCCGCCTTCACAGTAAGCAAGGGGATTGGTGGAAGCGCGCATCTCTCCCAAGTAGGCATAGGTCCTGATATGGAGCTGCCTGATCAAATTCAGATAATAATCCAGCACTTCATAAAAATCTTTATTTTCCTGTCTGGATTTTGCCAGGATCATAGGCAGATGCAGGGATACCGCGCCCACATTAAATCTTCCCACAAATACCGGCACATCCTTATCGTCGGCAGGATGCATGCCGCCCCTTTCGTACCAGGGGGATAAAAACGCCCTGCAGCCCATGGGGGAAATTACCTTGCCGTACTGCTTATACATGCTGGCAATATAGCCCTTTCCCGTAAGGCTTAACCAATCCGGATACATGGTTTTGGAAGAACATTTTACGCCTGCTTCAAAAACATCCTCCAGTTCCTTTCCGGGTCCGTGTAGGTTTTCATCATATAAAAATACGATCTTGGGGAAAAGAACGGGCTTTTTGCATTCCTTCTTCCCCTGTCCCTTTCTGCGCACATTCAGCATGGAGATCGTAGCCATTTTGGCAAACCTTCCCGTACCGATGCCTGCCGTTACCGTGATAAAGGGATAATCTCCCCTGCTGCTGGCCACGGTATTGAATTTATATTCCCAGCCCTGGAAGCCCTGCTCAAATTCTTTGCTCACATCTGCCAGAGCCTCTGCTTCCGCCGTCTCCCTGTCAATCCCCAGACGCAGATACTTTTTGATATCCCTCCGGTAGGATTTCTCCGCATAAGGCTCTAAGATCTTATCCACCTCAGGGACCGTAAAACCGCCATACTGCTGGCTTGCCGCCGATAATACGATATCCCCGATCACATCAAAGGCAACGTCTAAGGTCTTGGGCTCGTTATACCATATATTTCCCATTTCAAATCCGCCGGTCAAAACGCTTGCCACATCAAAAAGACAGCAGTTCATGGTATCCCTTCTTGCAGACATATCATGCACATAGATATAACCGTCCCTGCAGGCCTGGATCTCTTCCGTAGTCATAAAGAACTTCTGATACAGTTCTTTATTGAACTGATTAAAAATAAGGCTTCTCTTTGTGGATACAAGGGCGCTGTCCGTATTGGCGTTTTCCTTATCGCCGATATACATAATGGACTGGCTCTTTTTGTATACGTCATCCATCATCCGGACAAAATCCTGCTTGTAATTGCGATAATCCCGATAGCTCTTTGCCACCACGGGCTTTACCTGCTCTAAAGCGCTTTCAACAATATTATGCATAATAGGGATGGGAATTTCCTCCTGCCCTAACTCGTCGACCTTATCCACAACATATTGGCAGATATGATTCTTTTCTTCATCCGTAAACTTTGTCAACGCGCGGTATGCGCTTTTTCCCACCGCGTCAATAACCTTCTGCACATTAAATGCTTCCTTGCTGCCATCTTTTTTAATGACCTTTACCGGAATTTTGGTTTTGAATTCCTTCCCGTAATCCTTTTTCTTTTTCTGCTTTTGTACTGCTTCGGACATAGACAGCATCCTCCCTCTCTTTACACTACTCCAAAAAACAAGACCAGCAATAAAATGTGTTGTATTATGTAAACAAGCACAAGATATTGTGGTGTGATTTCAAGTATAGCTAAAGTTTCTGCCTCTGTCAACAAAAGCTTATCCTGCAATTTTCACATAAAAAACGTGGTAATTTTGTGAATAATTACCACGTTTCATATTGACCCGTCCGCATTGACCGATCTGTACGGGTTTTTATTGCCTGAGACAGAATCCCTGATCTGTTTCATGTACGCTCTTTCTCCCTGCAATATACTACAATATACCGCAGCCTTCCACAGCCTTTACCGCCTCTTCTATAGTCTCCACCGGAAGGACAAGGGCAAAACGGACATGATCCTTCCCCAGGGTCCCGAAGCTGCTGCCCGGCGTACAAAGAACTCCCGTCTTTTCAAACAGTTCCTTTACAAAAGCAACATCGTCCGAAAATCCCTCCGGGATCCTTGCCCATGCAAACATCGTGCCTTCGCTTCTGTCAAATTTCCAGCCCGCCCGGGTAAAGCCGTCGCATAAAGCGTTCCGTCTTTCTTCGTATTTTGCGCACTGCTCCTTTACACAGTCATCCGGCCCCGTAAGCGCCGCAATGGCTCCGAACTGCACCGGATAAAAGGTTCCGTAATCGATCTGGCTCCTTAAACGTTTAAACGTCTGTACGATTTCTTCATTTCCAACAAGAAAAGCCATTCTGGCTCCCGTATAATTATAGGATTTGGACAGGGAATAAAATTCCACTCCCACTTTCTTTGCGCCTTCATAGGACAAGAAGGAGCGGCCCTTTTTTTGGTCGTAAACAATATCGGAATAAGCGTTGTCGTGGATGACGACAATACTGTTTTTCCTGGCCCAGGCGATCAGCTCTTCATAAAAGGAAGGAGGCGCACATTTACATACCGGATTTAAAGGATAAGAGACCAGAATGCATTTGGCCGCCTTTGCCGTTTCCTCATCGATGGCGGACAGGTCCGGCAGATATCCCTTTTCTTCTATCAGATCATAGGTTCTTATTTCGACTCCTGCCAAAGACGGTCCGAAAGTAAATACCGGATAGCCGGGATTCGGCGCCAGCACAACATCTCCCGGATTACAAAGCGCAAAGCATATATGGGCGATCCCTTCCTGAGAGCCATAAACGGAAGTGACCTCCTTCTCTGACAGACAGACGTCGTACCTCTTCTTATATCTGTCTATGACCGCCTCCGTCAGTTCCCTCATATCTCCCAGGGAATATTTGTAATTTTCCGGTTTTAAAGCCGCGTCTGCCACCGCCTTTACTATATGCTCCGCAGGATGGAAGTCAGGCGTTCCTACCGAAAAATTGTATACCTTTTCCCCTGCCTTTTCTTTATTCAGGCGCATTTCATTTAATACCTGGAAGATCCCTTCCTCGTAACCCTTCATTCTGTCCGCAAATTCCATGCCTTTATTTCTCCTCTTTCTCATCCCATTGCTCCAAAACCGCTTTTAAATAGTTTTTGGCTTCCTGCGCCACTTCGTTAGGCGCAATGATCTTTACTTTTCCGCCCATGCCTGCCAGCCAGCCGAAAAAGGGCGGGCTTACGGCAATTTCAGTCCGGACCTGGAATTGCCCCGGCTTTATCTGCCGCACGGAAACTTCTTTACCGAACCGGTCAATCATAACGCCCACCACGCTTTCTTCGCAAAGCATGGTTACGGTTACCTCTTCTCCCCCAAACATCTGGAAGCTCTTCCTGGAATACATGGTAGGGGAAAAATCCCGGCATATTTCCTTTCCCTGTCTTTCCGCGTCTTCAACGGAAAGCTCTACCATTTTATCCACCCTGAAATGTTTTATCATACCGCTTTCTTCTTCATATGCCACCAGATAGTAATTGGCGTCATTCCAGATCAGCATATGAGGGCTGACTAAATATCTCTGTCCTCCTTTTTTAAACCGCATTTTTTTGTTTGGATCCCATTCGTAATACCGGAAGGAGATCTGCCTGTTTCTTTGAATCCCCTCGTGGATTCCGTCAATATTATAGTAAATGCTTTCATTCTCGGCCTTAAGCCTGTCCGAAACATACACCTGACGCTGCAGCTTTCCCGCATCATATTTACTGCAGAGCTTTTCCAGCTTTCCGATCAGTTCCCTTGATTTTTTTTCCGTAATGAACCTGGAAGACTGCACTGCATCCACCAAAAGCTTAAGCTCCGGCATTTCAAAATTCCTTGACGCCATATAATAGCCGTAATGGTCGTGGCTTTTATCATTTAAAATATCATAGCCCATGGTATTTAAAGCCTCGATATCGCTGTAAATGCTTTTCCTCTCCGCATTCACGTCGTATTCCGCCAGCTTTTCTATCAGTTCCCTTGTGGTCATGGCATGGGTTTCATCGGTATATTCAGATAAAATTTTCAACAAATATAATTGCTTTAATTTCTGATTTGAGGATTTTGCCATAAGATTTGTTCCACCTCCCATAAGTTTCCGATCCGGTAATCAAGCTTTATTCCGTCAATTTCTGTTTCGCTTTCTGCTGTATTCCCATAAACGCCCGGCGTCTCTTTGCCGCTTTCCGTTTTCGTTTCTCCGTCTTTTTTGTAATAGCAGCAACGGATCCCGAACTGATTACCGCCCTTCATGTCGCTGGTCAAAGAATCTCCTATAATCAATATGCGGTCCTTTGAAGGAACGGTGCCCAAATCCTTTTCTATCCCCTTCATGCAGCCTTCAAAGAACATAGGATTGGGTTTTTCATATCCAATGCATTCGGAAATAAAAATATCGTCTACCAGGTCCGTGATACCCGAAAGCTTTAACTTCCTCCTCTGGGTATCCTCCACACCGTTTGTCACGATATACTGTTTGAAATCCTTTTTAAGCTTCTCTAAAAGCTCTTTGGAATCATCCTGAAAATAGAAAACGCTTCCCAGCATATACTGGTAATGCTGCTGAAATGCCTTTACATCCACATCCGTCACATGGAGGTATTCAAACAATTCCTCAAACCGGTGCACCAGCACCCAGGATTTTGTAACCTCTCCCCGCTCCAGCTTTTCCCAGCACTTCCTATTGATCCCCGAATAGACCTTAACGATCTCATCCGTGGCAGGCAGTCCGTATTTGCTCAAGGTATCCGTCAAAGCAAAATGCTCGGATTTCAGGAAATTTAAAAGAGTGCCGTCAACATCCCATAAAAGAACGTCGTATCTTTTGTTTTTATTCATGATCCTCTCCTTTTGTTCCGCCAGACATCCGGCCCGTAAAGTGCGACTGTCCGCCTTACGCTTTTATAAAAGGTCCTTTTATAAACGGCCATGCCCTTATGCAAAGTAAAAAAGATGCCTTCCGGCATCTTTTTATCGCTTTATTGGGTTATTGCCTCTTCTATCTTATCTTCGCCGGATGCTGCCGCCTGCTCTTCTGCATTTTTCTTTTTCCGCATTTTGATGCCGATAAACATGGCGATTCCGGCAACTACTACGATAATCGCAAACAACAATAAATAGGATAAAAAGGAGTTTAAAAACAATATAAAATTATTCATTTGGAGCCTTCCTTTCCTGTTTCGTTCTAAATCCGCCTATGGGTCAATCATACACCGTCCCGGGACAATCGTCAAGTAAGTTTCCGCCGTCCGCCGCAGACGTGGCCAGCTTATCGCACCTTTCGTTTTCCGGATGTCCGGCATGTCCCTTTACCCAGTTAAAATGTACCTGATGTTTATTTTTAGCCTCTAAAAGCCTCTTCCACAGATCGATATTTTTTACCGGCTTTTTCTGGCTGTTCTTCCATCCGTTTTTAAGCCAGGAATCCACCCAGTTCTTTTCAAAAGCATCGATCACATATTTGGAATCCGAATACAGTTCCACCTGACAGGGACGGTTTAAAGCTTCCAGCCCCGCAATGACCGCCATCAGCTCCATCCTGTTATTGGTCGTCTTTTTATAACCTGCCGACAGCTCCCGCTCGTGAAGCACGCCTTTTGCATCCACATACTGTAAAACTGTCCCGTAGCCTCCCGGTCCGTCCGGATTGCCCCTTGCGGAACCGTCCGTATAAATACTTACCTTCACTTAAAATCCTCCTGCCAGCTTTTCCGCCTTTTCTACCAGTTCTTCGTCAAATCCAAACGCCTTTAACAGCTTAATGGCATTTCTCCCTTTTGCTCCTCCTTTTGTGAGCAGATAGGGAAATGCGATATCCGTTCCCTCGACCATTTCCTCAAAATGATAGTTATCCAGTTCTCCTTCCAACAGGGTGGTCAACTCCAGGTCATGGGTTGCCGCAAAGCACAAGGCTCCTTTCCTTGCAAGCTCCTTCAAAAGCTCCGTGCTGGCTCCGATCCGCTCCGCCGTATTGGTGCCCCTTAGCACTTCGTCTATGGTACACAGGACGGGAACGCCGCCTTCCTCCACTCCGTCAAAAATCCTTTTTAAGGATTTTATCTCCACGATAAAATAGCTTTCTCCCTGCAAAAGGCTGTCCCGAAGAGCCATGGAGGAGTAAATGCGGAAATAATTGCTCCTGTATTTCTTTGCACATACCGTGTGAATGGTCTGGGCTAACAATGCGTTTATGGCAACCGCTTTTAAAAAGGTGGATTTGCCGGAAGCATTGGAGCCGGTCAAGAGCATTCCCCTTCTCTGGCACAGAGAATTTTTTACCGGCTGTTCGATCAAAGGATGAAACAGATCTTCCGCTTCATAGAGGTTCCTGCCATTTTCTTTTTTTTCAACAAAACAAGGCGCCGTATATTCATCAAAAGCCGCCCTGGCATAGACCACACTGATGCAGGCTTCCATTTCTCCCATTCCCAGCAGCAGGTCGATAAGAACCGCCTTCTTTTCCTTAACCACATGGAGCATGGAATAGAGCTTTATCAGATCCAGATGGAAAATAAGATTCAGGTAAGCTAAGATCAGCCTGCCAAGTTCCGTAGAAACCGTGCCGATATTGTTGTCCATGGCCAGAAAGGACAGTCTTTTAAAGGAGGCAAACTCCGCCTTGTCCTTTTTTATCCCTTCCAGCTCCGCTTTGAACTCCTCTTTAAATTCCTTAGACATTCCGTCAAAGTTTTTAACGCTGTCCAGTATCCTGATAAAATAGGAAAAGGTAGTCAGGTAAGGCTCAATTTCCTTTTTCTGCTTTGTATAGCTTAAGCAATGATAAGCCAGCATGACGGCAAAGGGAATGAAAAAGTAAGCGTTGACCGCCAGTCCCAGTATGAGGCTTATGATCAAGGAAACGTCTATGAGCTTTGTCAAAAGGCAGTTGTTTTCCTTTAAGGCGTCCAGATAATCCAGGTAATCATATACGGAATATTTTCCCGTTCTGCCCACATCGCCCATAAAGAGCATGTAATCCAGCCTGTCTTTTTCATGTTCTTCAAAAAATCGGAAATGCTTTTCCCTACGGTTCAATACTTCTTCGTCAAATACCGGCATACGCAGCCATCTGTAAAGGGCTTCCTCTCCCGCCGCCGAACGTGTGTAGTCGATAGCTTTAAAGAGCCTGTCCATTTCCAGGTCGTTCCAGGTAATGTCATCGATCACAAATTTATCCTTTGCATTTCCTCCATATTGAACTGCGGACACAATGCTTTCCATTCTCCCGTCCGCATATTTTTTTTCCGAGTACTGTCCGTACTGCTTTTTCAGCTTTTCACGGAGCATCTCTTTTGATTTTCGCTCTTCCATGATGCCGGTCAGCATAATGACCCCGACGATCAAAATGATTACCGCCAAAAAAGCAATATATTCCATTCCCTATGCCTCCAGTTCCAGTTTCCTGGAAATTTCATTACATTTTTTATAAATCTCTTCCGGTTCTGTCCCGATGTAAAAATTACCGTCTTCATATAATACTTTTCCGTTGATCATGGTCATCTTCACATTCTGCTTGCTGCCGGCATAAACGATGTTTTTGGAAATATTGTGGACAGGCTGCATATTGGGCTGGTTCAGATCGATCATGATCAGATCCGCCCTGCTGCCGGGCGTTAAGGTCTCACAGTCCTTCCATCCCATTGCCTTTGCCCCGTTTACCGTAGCCATCTTAAGCACTTCCAAGGCATCCGTACTGGAAGCGTCCTCATCACGGTATTTGGCAAGTCCCGTTACCAAAAACATTTCCCTGAACATATCCAGACAGTTGTTGCTTGCCGGTCCGTCCGTGCCGATGGCAACAGGGATCCCTTCCTTTAAGTACCTGGAAATTGGCGCAATACCGCTGGCCAGCTTTAGATTGGAAGCAGGATTGGTAACCGCGATCAAATTTCGCTTTTTGAATACTTCAAAGTCTTCGTCGCACATGTGTACGCAGTGGTAACCGCCGCCGCCGAAATCATAGATCCCCAGTTGTTCAAAAAGCACCGTAGGGGATACGCCATAGCGTTCTCTGCACTCTTTTACCTCCAGCGCCGTTTCCGAATTGTGGGTAAACACGGGCGCCTTATACTTATGGGCCATTGCCCCGATATTTTCCAGCAGTTCCTTCGTACAGGTATATTCCGCATGAAATCCCAGCATAAAGGAAGATAATTCGTTCTTTCCGTTAAGGGATAAGTACCGTTTCTCCATTTCCTCCAAGGAAGGGCCGAAATTATTGATGCCGCTGACCTGGACATTCCTCATGCCGCATTCATTGAAGGCCTCCTGAATGGCATAGGGATCCAAATACATTTCCATGACCCCTGTGATACCGCTTGATAGATATTCCAATACGGCGAGCTTTGTCAGATGATAGATGTCGTCATATCCCATTTTTGCCTCAACGGGAAATACCTGCTTATTCAGCCAGTCCTGAAGGGGCATATCATCCGCATAAGAACGAAGCAGGGTCATGGCGGAATGGGTGTGGGCATCCTTAAAGCCCGGCATCAAAAGATTTCCTTTACAATCGATCTCCCTGTCCCAGATAACCGGGTGGTTCCCGTTTTTCTCATAGACTTTATCCTTGTCCGCACCGTCTCCTGCATAAAGGATCGTCGTGCCGCCTACCCACAGTTCTCCTTCTATGATCTGTACCGGCTCTTCCATGGTTAAAATTTTTGCGTTATAAAATCTGATGTTCATTTTGTCTGTTCCTTTCTCCTTTATTACGGCATTAAGGGGCATAAATATATTTTCAGCCTCTTTTTATTATGTGTTCATGTTCCCCTCCTGCTTAAGAACTTATTGCAGATTTTCCGGCCCGAATGATTCCGGCAGTAGTGCTTCCAAAGTCATTTCCTTATAATCCCCTGCACTTTTACAGATAAAGACCTCCATCTGCTTTGGATCGGAAAACTCCCGCAGGACCTGTCTGCAGATCCCGCAGGGACAGGCATAGTCCGTAGTTCCCTCTTTTCCACCCGCAATAGCTATGGCAAGAAAACGTCTCTTCCCTTCGCTGACGGCCTTAAATGCCGCCGTCCTTTCCCCGCAGCTGGTGGCGCCATAAGAGGCATTCTCCACATTACATCCCGTGACAATGCTGCCGTCTTCGCAAAGCAGCGCCGCTCCCACCGTATAACCGGAGTAAGGCGCATAGGAATGCTTTCTCGCTTCTATTGCTTTCTCCATTAAATTTATTTTTGTCTTACGGTCCGTCATGTCATGCCTCCTGTCTTCATTACAAAACTTCCATAAAATTTTTACGAAAACATTTGGAACCTTAAACAAATTTTTTCACGGATTCTGTCAAAAGCTTCTTGAATTTGGGCGCCGCTTCATTTGCCGCCTGCTGTACCTCGTCGTGGGTCAGGGGCGTGGGAGAAATTCCCGCAGCCAGATTGCAGACGCAGGATACGCCGCAGATACGCATTCCCATATGGTTAGCCGCAATCGCCTCCACAACCGTTGACATTCCTACCGCATCAGCACCAAGAGTCTTTGCCATTCTGATCTCCGCAGGGGATTCAAAGGACGGACCTGTAAACTGGATATACACGCCTTCATTTAAAGGAATATCATTTTCCTTTGCCGTCTTGCGCAAAATATCCTGTAATTCTTCATCATAGACATGGCTCATATCCGGGAATCTTGTCCCAAACTCTTCAATATTGGGTCCCATTAACGGATTGGGCACGAATGTGGAAATATGGTCCGTGAGCATCATAAAGGAACCCGCTTTAAAGCTCTTATTGATTCCGCCGGAAGCATTGGTCAAAAACAAAATTTCCGCTCCCATCATTTTCATAAGCCTTGTGGGCAGGACCACGTCCGATATATCATATCCCTCATAATAATGGACTCTTCCCTTCATGCACACAACGGGAACAGAACCCACATAGCCGAAAATAAATTTCCCCGCATGGCCCGGTACGGTAGAAACCGGAAATCCCTCAATATCATGATAGTCGATTTCCGCCTCCACTTTAATGTCATCGGCATAGTCGCCCAGTCCCGATCCCAGCACAATGGCTACCTTGGGTACAAAATCCGTTACCTTCCTCACACTCTTTAAACAATTATTTACTTTTTCGTATACCTGATTCATAAAAACACCCCTTCTTTATGATATATAGCCTAGCATACCATAAAAAAGGGGGGATTTGAAGAAAATTTTACAGCAATTACCTCGTCTTTATATAATAATGCAAACCAGCCCGCCGGTGGTGTCATTAACGATCTTCTGCATGGAATCCTGAAGCTTGATCTGGCTTTCATCCCCTATCATGGAGAGCTTGCTCTGTATGCCGTCCTCCACCAGCTGCTCAATGCTCTTTCCGAAAATGTTGGTCTCCCAGATACTGCCTTCTTCATTGTCCGCATCTTCTATATAACGGATCAGATCCTCCGCCTGTTCCTTAGTGCCTACAATGGGTGCGATCTCCGTTTCGATATTGGCGCGGATCAAATGTACCGAAGGGCTTTCCGCCTTCATCTTGACGCCGAATTTATTGCCATGCTTGATGACCTCCGGTTTGCCAAGGGTAATTTCATCCCGTTTCGGCTTCATGACCCCGTAGCCTTTCTGCCTTACCATGGTAATTGCCGGCAGTACGCTTTCATATTCTCTGGAAACGGACGCTAAACTGCGCAGTTTTCCAAAGAACTGATATTCCGACGTAATCTCCTCTCCCAGCATATCGCTTAACAGTTCATAATAGCATTCGTCCGCAATGGTCAGATCGATCCGCACGGAGCCGTCCGCCATATTGACCGAATCGGTCTTCATTTTCTTAATGTACTTGCTCTCTAACGTGACCGGATGCTCCATCAGATCCTTCATGCAGTTGTACCGGTTCATCTGCTCCTTG
>ULTO01009296.1_pt1 | contig 17557 bp, 16 predicted proteins | sample 1957601 | NCBI WGS metagenome assembly ULTO01 (sample SAMEA4835734, study PRJEB28245) | human gut metagenome | biome: gut microbiome; material: fecal sample | place: Denmark | collected 2008 | reverse complement strand
GGCGGTGGCCTATGACGGATTTTTTACCAGCCATCAGAAAAGAAGATGTATGCGTTTTGAGCAGGATGAAGATGTAAGGGCTTTTATAGGGGAAAAGAAAGAACCCTATCCTTTCCTGGATCTTACACATCCCATAACGGTAGGGGCTTATATGAACGAGCCGGATTTGATCAACAACCGATACCAGCTCCATCTTGCCATGGAGGAAGCGGTAAGGGTCCTGCCAAAGATTTTTGGAGAATACGGCGCCCTTTGCGGGAGAAATTACGGATGGTATGAAGGCTACTGCCATGAGGATGCGGAAACGCTGCTGGTACTGTTAGGTTCATCCTTTGACACGGCCATGGTGGCGGTGGACAGATTGAGAAAGCAGGGAAAAAAGGCAGGGGTCCTTACGATTTCCGCATTGCGCCCCTTCCCGGAAAAGGAAATAGCAAAGCAGTTAAGACATGCCTCCCGCATTCTCATTGCAGACAGGCAGGACAGTTACGGGGCAGGAGGCGGCAATCTGTCCCTGGAAATACGTGCGGCCTTACAGAAGTACGGCTGCATCGGCAAGGTCAAAAACCTGGTATACGGCCTGGGAGGCAAGGATTTTTATGTGGAAGACGCCCTTGCCATGTTTGAAATAGCCGAAGGCGAAAGGGAAGAACCTTTATCTTATTACGGAGTGGAAAGAGGGGATCCTAAGAAGGCGGGACCGGAAAAAGAAGCCTTTTTTGCGCCGCTTTCCAGGGAAAAGACAAAAATTTTGGCTACGATCGTAAAGGAAGCAGGGGAAAGTATGGTAATGCCCGCAGGCAAGAAGGTAACAGGCGGGCAGATCAATCAGACCGCGGCCATGCCAAAGCGGCTTGCGCCGGGACACGGAGCCTGCCCGGGCTGCGGCATTCCCGTCAACGTCAATATGCTCCTTAGGGCCATTGAAGACCCTGTTGTCCTTCTGTTTCAGACCGGGTGCGGCATGATCGTGACGACCCCTTATCCAAAGACCAGCTTTAAGGTTCCCTATCTGCACAATCTGTTTCAAAACGGCGCCGCCACCTTAAGCGGACTGGCCGAGATCTGCTACAGAAAGCAGGAAAAAGGGGAAATCCCCAAAGGGGACATTGTATTTATTATGGTAAGCGGGGACGGAGGCATGGATATCGGAATGGGGAGCGCCCTTGCAACGGCTCTCAGGGGACACCGGGTGCTTTTGTTCGAATATGATAACGGCGGTTATATGAATACAGGTTATCAGTTGTCCTATTCCACGCCCAAAGGAGCCAGAAGCTCCACCTCCCATGTGGGGAGCTGCCAGTACGGAAAACATTATTTCCACAAGGATATGCCACAGCTTATGGCGGCCACAAATATTCCTTATGTGGCAACGGTGGCGGAATCCGATCCTGTGGATTTTATAAGGAAGGCGGCAAAGGCTGCGGATTATGCCAAAAAGGAAGGTTTGGCCTATGTAAAGGCCATTTCTGCCTGCCCCTTAAACTGGAACGACCCGCCCAATAAGGAGCGCCGGGTCATAGAGGCAGCGGTCAACTGTTGCTACTTTCCGCTTTATGAAGTGGAACGGGGGATCACGACCTTAAATTATGATCCCGGGAAAAAGGGCAAGAAAATCCCCGTCCTCGACTGGCTTTCCATGATGGGAAGGACGAAGCATTTGAAGAAGGAAGAGTACAGGGAAGTGGTGGAGTCTTTGCAGGCAGAAGTTGACAGGCGGTTTAAATGCCTTGTGGCAAAGTCGGAAAGCCCTTATTTGTAGAAAGCCCCGGAAGTATAAGAGAATACAGGGCAGATCGATGTATTTTGAGGGAAGATTTGGAAATAATAAATTGGGAAAGCTTATAAGAAATAAGGAGGAAACAAATGGCAGTTGATTTTAAAAACAGCGAAACAAAGGATAATTTAATGAGGGCCTTTGCAGGGGAAAGCCAGGCGAGAAACCGGTATACCTTTGCGGCAGGGGTGGCAAAAGAGCAAAAGCAGCAGGCCATCGGACAGATATTTCTTTATACCGCAGATCAGGAAAAGGAGCATGCGGAGATCTTTTACAACCATTTAAAGGAGTTGGCGGGAGAGAACATCCATATAGACGGCTCATATCCCGTCGATCTGACAGAGGACCTTTCAAAGCTCTTAAGAATGGCACAGCATAACGAGTATGAGGAACATGACGATGTGTACAAAAATTTCGGGGATAAAGCAAAGGAAGAAGGCTTTATGAAGGTTGCAAACAGCTTTTATATGATCGCGGAGATCGAAAAATTTCATGGCGACCGCTTTGGAAGGTTTGCCGACTATTTGGAGCAGAATAAACTTTTTGTTTCCGATGTAAAAACGGGCTGGATCTGTTTGAACTGCGGATATATTTATGAAGGGGAAAGGGCGCCGGAGATCTGCCCTGTCTGTGAGCACGACCAGGGCTATTATATCAGGCTTGCGCTTTCTCCTTTTGCGGAAAGGAGCGGAAAATAAATGAAACCGGTATTTTTAAAATGCGGGGACGCTGTCTTTTACCTGACAGGCGGAAAGAAGGAAGAGGCGGTAAAATGCTTAGCGCCTTCAGGAGGGATCCTTGACTGCTCCATGTCGGAGGGAGCCGGGGAAAAGCATCTTCCCATAGTGGAGTCAGACGGCAGCAGGATTACCGTCCGCGTAGGCAGCATAGAGCATCCCATGACACAGGAGCACAGTATTCAGTGGGTGTTCCTGGAAACGGAGAAGGGCGGACAGTTTGCATATCTTGACGCCGACGAAAAGCCTTTGGCGGAATTTACCCTTTCTAAAGGGGATAAGGCGTTAGCGGCATATGCCTACTGTAACCTGCATGGATTCTGGAAGACGGAAATTAAATAGGGTAAATCAAAAAATAAGCCGAAAGCCAGTTCTCTTTTGGCTTATTTCTTTGTGTTTTGCGGTGCAAAAATCTGGAAAAATCCCATGAACTATTGTAGAATGAATATGGATAACTGCAAAACCCAAATTATAACAGGAGGTGCTTCAAATGGGTAGATTGGAAGGAAAAGTGGCAATAATAACCGGAGGCAATTCGGGCATCGGCGCAAAAGCGGCGGAGATGTTTGCCAAAGAGGGGGCAAAGGTGGTCATTTCCGCCAGAAGAGAGGCGCAGCTTTTGGAAGTGGAAAATAAGATCAGGGAAAACGGCGGAGAAGCCATGAGCGTGACCTGTGATATTTCCAAGCCGGAGCAGTGCAGCGCGCTTGTGGAAAAGACTGTGGAAAAATTCGGGACGGTGGATATTCTGGTAAACAATGCGGGAGTGCTTGACAGAGGCCTTGAGGCGGTGGAGAAGGTTTCCGATCAGACCATTGATTATCTCATCGATATTAATACAAAGGGGACCATGTACGTGACAAGGGAATGCGCAAAGATCATGCTTTCCAAAAAATCCGGTTCCATAGTCAATGTGGCAAGTGTGGCGGGATACTGCGGCAACGGCGGCGCCGCTTATGTGGCAAGCAAGGCGGCCGTTATCGGACTTACCAAAAACATTGCCATGAGGAGCGCGTCATCCAATGTACGCTGCAACGCTGTGTGCCCGGGAACCGTTGTGACGCCCATGACCATGAATTTAAAAAAGGACGAGCTGGATGCAGATATGTTTTCAGCCATGAGCAAACACGCGGACAATTCCCTTCCGCCCTGTATGCCTGAAGAGGTGGCCAATGTACTGCTGTTTTTGGCCTCTGACGAATCATCGGCTGTGACCGGACAGGTCATGGTGGTGGACCACGGAGCTGATTTATAAGAGCGGGCGTCAGGCCTATAGAGTGAAGAACGACTTAAGAAGGAATGCCTTGTGAGAAAAATATCATGGAAAAAGCTTTTAGCTGCGTTTTCGGTCTTTCTCTCTTACGTAGCGGCGGGAGCGGTCATTCCCTTTACGGAGCAGCCCCCTGTCAGTGAAAGGACCATGGCGGATTTTCATGCGGAGGATTTTTACGGAGAGGAAAACGGTATAGAGAGGGCGGCGGTCATTTCTGATAATGAGGCCGCCCTGAAAGAGAGGATCCGCCTGATTTCACAGGCAAAAGAGTGCGTGGTCCTTTCTACCTTTGAATTTGATGCGGACGAAAGCGGAAAAAATATGCTTGCGGCCCTTATGGCTGCAGGAAAAAGAGGGGTAAAGGTCTCCATCCTTGCGGATGGTTTCCCGAGCCTCCTTTCCATGAATGGGAATGCTTATTTTCATGCATTGTCGCTTTTGGAAAATGTGGAGATCAAAATATATAATCCTGTCAATGTCCTGCACCCGTGGAAGCTTATGGGACGCCTCCACGACAAATATCTGATCGTGGACGATACCGCATATATCGCAGGGGGCAGGAATACCTATGACTTTTTCCTGGGAGAGGGAACGGGATATATTAATTATGATTGGGATGTTTTGGTATACTGTGAGAAAAAAGGCGCGCCTTCCATGGAGGCATTGAAGGCATATTACCGGAACATTTGGAATCTGCCGGAATGCAGAAGCTTTGGAGGCAGTGAAGCTGTGGGCAGGTTTCTCGATGCCAAAGAAGCGGCAGAAGAATTAAATGAACGGTATGCTTCCATGGAAAAGGAGCACCCGGACTGGTTCGAGGCAGTGGATTATGCGTCGGTCACAAGGCCGGTAAAGAAGATTACCCTCCTTACCAATCCCGTAACCCCTTATGCAAAGGAGCCGGTGGTATATTATAAAATGACCGGGCTTATGCAAAACGCCAAAGAAGAAGTGCGCTTTCATACGCCTTATATCGTATGTAATGACTGGATGCTTGAACGGCTGAAAGATGTCTGCAAAAATGTGGACCGGGTTACGATGATGACAAATTCCGTGGCCAATAACGGAAACTTTTTCGGGGCCATGGATTATGACGGACACAGGGACGACATTCTGGATACGGGAGTGGATATCTTAGAATATGAGGAAGGGGTATCCTATCACGGGAAGTGCTTCATCATGGATCATGATATTACGGGGATCGGTTCTTTTAACTGGGACATGCGCAGTACATATATGGATACGGAAATGATGGTCATCATCCATAGTGAAGAATTGAACCGGGACATGAGGCTGGAAATGGAGCGTTATGAAAAGGAAGCGCTGACTGTGATAGATGCGGAGACTGTGGCGGCGAAAGACGGCGCAGAACCTAAGGAGTTAACGCGAAAGAAAAAAGCCGTGCTGAAGCTTTTACGGATATTTACAGGATGGGCGCGGTTTTTGATGTAAGGTGGGTCATATGACGAATATTGCAATCATAGAAGATGATAAAGGCTTGAATAACGGTATCGCCTTAGCGTTAAAGCAGGAGGGCTTCCGCTTCTACCAGTACGGCGCTTTAGGGGAGATTGAAAATATACAGGACATGGATCTGTTGATCCTGGATATCAACCTGCCGGACGGAAACGGGTTTGATTTTTTAAAGGAGCTCAGGACGCGCTCCGATGTGCCGGTCATCATCCTGACGGCAAATGATCTGGAAACCGATGAGGTAATGGGGCTGAACCTGGGGGCGGATGATTATATGACCAAGCCCTTCAGCCTTATGGTGTTGCGCGCCAGGATCGAAAAGCTTCTCCAGAAAGGGAAAAGGGAGAAGGAGGGCCGGAAGCTGTGGCGTTTCGGAGAGCTGGAGCTGGATTTTGAAAACATGCGTTTTTTAAAGGCGGGAGTACAGGTAGAGCTTAGTAAGACGGAGCAAAGGTTGTTAAAGCTTTTAGTGGAAAACCACAATATTACCATGAAGAGGGAGACGCTTCTAAGCAGGGTCTGGACCGACGGGGCGGAATATGTGGATGAAAACGCCCTGTCGGTTACGGTAAAAAGGCTTAGGGACAAGCTGGAGGATAAGGATACAAAGTATATCCATACGGTTTACGGTATCGGATATGTGTGGGAAGAGCGGTAGATAATGATGAATCCATTTCGTGACAGGAAAACGATTGACGGCTTAAACCGGATGTTGGACGATGCCATAGCGGGACGCTTTGAAGAAGGAAATTATGATGAGAGCGAACTTTCAAAGCTGGAGGTCAAATGGAAAAGGTATCTGACATCCTCAAAGCTGTCAGCGCAGAAAGTAGAAGAGGAGAGAAGGAGCTTAAAGGAGCTGATAACGGATATTTCCCATCAGACCAAGACGCCTCTTTCAAATATTCTTCTTTATACCCAGCTTTTGGGAGAACAGCCTTTAGATGATGATGTCATGGAAATGGTTGAGGAGATCCGCAGACAGTCCGAAAAGCTTCAATTCCTCATTCAGTCCCTGATCAAAACCTCCAGGCTTGAGACGGGGACGTTCCGCCTTTCGCCGGAAAAGGGAGATATGGGAAGTATGGCCGGAGAGGTCAAAAAGATGGCGGAAGCGAAAGCCGGGGCAAGGGGGATCGTCATAGAAGCGGATGAGACAAAAAAGCGGGCGGTCTTTGATGAAAAGTGGACGAAGGAAGCGGTATTTAATATCCTGGATAACGCGGTAAAATATTCCCCAGAAGGCTCAAGGATTTTCATTGCAGTCCGGGAATTTGAAATGTTTGTATGCCTTGAAATAAAGGATGAAGGCATGGGGATCGGGGAAGATGAGATTCCGAAGATTTTCGGCAGGTTTTACAGGGGAAAGGCCGTTAAGAATGAAGAGGGCGTGGGAATCGGGCTGTATCTTTCCAGGCAGATCATTGAGGCGGAAGGCGGATACATTAAAGTGATCTCAAAACCCGGAAAGGGGAGCAGATTCCAGGTTTTTCTGCCAAAGGCGTGAAAACTTTCAAAACTGTAAGATTTCAGAAAGAATGTGGAAAGAACAGTCTGTTATAGTCTATGTTAAGGAAACGACATAGACTATAATTTTTTATAAGGAGAGTAAGAGCATGGTTGTATTAAAGACCGACAATTTAAAGAAATTTTACGGGAATGATGAAAATCAGGTAAAGGCATTAAACGGCGTGAGCCTGTCCATTGAACAGGGAGAATTTATCGCCATCGTGGGGACCAGCGGAAGCGGGAAGTCCACGCTTTTGCATATGCTAGGCGGGCTGGACCGCCCCACATCCGGCAAGGTATTTGTGGACGATAAGGACATTTTTACTTTGAAGGACGAAGCCCTTACCATTTTCAGGAGAAGGAAGATTGGATTTGTCTTTCAGGCCTTTAACCTGGTGCCGGTATTAAATGTATACGAAAATATCGTTCTGCCCATAGAGCTTGACGGAAATGAGGTGGACGAGGCCTATGTGGAACAGATCATAGAGGTGTTGGGCCTTAAAGAAAAGAAAAACAGCATGCCCAGCCAGTTATCGGGGGGACAGCAGCAGAGGGTGGCCATCGCCAGGGCCTTAGCGTCCAAGCCTACGATCCTTTTGGCGGATGAACCCACGGGAAACCTGGATTCCAAAACCAGCCAGGATGTATTGAGCCTGCTTAAGATCACAGGGCAGAAATTCGGACAGACCATTGTCATGATCACGCATAATGAGGAAATTGCCCAGATGGCGGACAGGATCATCCATATTGAGGACGGCCTCATCGTAAAGGCAGGTGAGAGCCATGCTTAAGGTAAAAAATCAGAAAGTGATCAAAAAGATATCCACCCGTTCCTTGTTGGCCAATAAGAAAAAGAATCTGATCGCCGTCATGGCCATTATGCTTACCTGTATTATGTTTACGGCCGTTTTTTCCATTGGAGGAAGCATCATAAAAAGTATGGAGGAATCCACTTTCAGGCAGGTGGGCGGCAGGAATATGGCGGGTATCAAGTATGCTTTGCAGGAGGACTATGATATTTTGTCAAAAGATCCCGCAGTCAGGGATATCTGCAAAAATATTATTGTAGGAAGGGCAGATAACAGGGAGTTAAGTAAATTAAATGTTGAGATCAATTATGCCGATGACCTGTATGCGGAAACGACCTTCTGTTTTCCGGATACAGGCACGATGCCAAGGGAACGGCTTGACATTGCGGCAAGCAGCATTGTGCTTAAAGAGATGGGAATTCCTCTTTCCATCGGGGCAAAGGTGCCCCTATGCGTAAATGTGGACGGAAAAGTCTATGAAGAGGAATTTACCCTGTGCGGCTACTGGGAAGGGGATCCGGTGGCAATGGCCCAGGAGTGCTGGGTATCCAGGGAATTTGCAGACGAAGTGGCGCCTGCTCCTACGGTACCCATTTCAGAGAATGATTGGCATTACGGAGGTTATTATAATATAGATTTTAATTTTGCAGACAGCTGGGATATTGAAGGGCAGCTTTTAGAGCTCCTTAAAAGAAACGGATACGATCCGGAAAAAACAGATTACGGCATAAACTGGGCGTACACCACCAGTGATATAGACTGGCAGAGCATTGCCCTGATGGCGGGACTGTTAGTCATTATCATGCTGTCGGGCTATCTGATCATTTATAATGTCTTCTATATTAACGTGACGGGAGATATCCACCAGTACGGCCTGTTAAAAACCATCGGAACTACGGGAAGGCAGCTGAAGAAGCTGGTAAGGAGGCAGGCAATGCTTTTGTCTCTTTTGGGGATTCCTGTGGGAATGATTCTGGGAACGGTTTTATCCAGGGTGCTTTTGCCGGTAATTTTGGAAAATTTTGTGACTTTTAAGGTATTTTTTTCCATAAACCCGCTGATCTATCTGGCAAGCACCGTTTTTACCTTTGCGACCGTACTGATGAGCTGCAGGAAGCCGTGCAGCCTTGCATCCAGGGTATCCCCCATAGAAGCGCTTCGCTATACGGAAAGATCCTCGGTAAAAAAGAAAGCGAAGAAAAGCAGGAAAGTTTCGGCCTTTGCCATGGCTGTTGAAAATGTCAGGAGAAGCCGTAGAAAGGTTATCATTGTGGTATTGTCCCTTTCCATGAGCATGATTTTAGTCAACTGCATTTATAATGTGGTCCACAGCTTTGATATGGATACCTATATTTCCCACAGCATTACGGGAGATTACCAGGTTACCCACAGTTCGGTCTTAAATCTGGCATCCCAGGTCAAGATCTATGACGGTATCAGCCGGGAAGAGCTTGAAATGTTGAAAGAGCTTAAAGGGGTCGAATCTGTGGCAGCGGTATATGCGGGATACGGGACGGCTCTTTTGGATGAAGAAGGAAAACAAAGAGTGGAAGATTATGTAAACCAAATTGAGTTTTTAAGGAATGATCCGTGGACGATGGAGAATCTGGAAACCGAAGTAAAAGGAAATGGGGAGCTGATGGCGCTTACTTACGGTGTAGACAGAAATACCTTTGAATATCTGGAAATTTACGGTAAGAGCATAAGCTGGGAGGAGTTTAACAACGGTTTCTATTGTCTGCTCTATGAAGAAGGCGCGGATAATGAAGAAGAGTATATGTTCCGGACAGGGGATAAGATACGGCTTGAAAGGGATGACGGCATTGTAAGGGAATATGAAGTTCTCGGGGTGGCGGATATTCCGTATTCCATGAGTACCAGAAGCTATCTGGCTCTCGGAATTTCCCTCATCCTGCCGGAAGAGGAATATCTTGCCCATACAAGCAGGTCCGGCGCCATGAATACATCTCTTACAATACAGGATGATAAGGAGGAAGAGATAGAGAATTTCTTATCATCCTATACGGAAAACGAAAATGACGAGCTCGTTTATGTTTCCAGACAGACCTATGTGGATGAGTTTGAAGGCTTTGTATCCATGTTCTGGATCGTAGGCGGGGCCCTGAGCTTTATCCTTGCCCTTATAGGGATCTTAAATTTTATCAACGCCGTTGTGACCAGCATTCTTTCGAGAAAACAGGAGTTCGCCATGATGGAGGCTGTGGGAATGACAAGAAGGCAGCTCCGTGCCATGCTGGTATATGAAGGGCTTATATATGCGGGGCTTACTTTTGGATTTTCCCTGACTTTGGGAAATGTGCTCTGCGGAGTGCTTGTGAATATGGCGGCGGGAATGTTCTGGTTTTTCAAATATTCCTTTGTGATCTGGCCTGTTTTGGTCTGCGTACCGGTGCTGGCAGCGCTGGCGGCACTGATCCCTTACGGGGCTTATGGGCAGATGAGTAAGGACAGCGTTGTGGAGAGATTGAAAATGATCGAGTAGAAGCGACGGGGCGTGTGCGGGGCCTTGCAAAAATTATGGCGGAGGCAGGGCTTTATTTTCAGAATAGTTTTTCTGTTTTTTCTAATCTTACTGTAAAATGTGGTTTTTCCGGGCAGCCCGCCTGGAAAAGCAGGCTGTTTACGGGGACGCGTCAATGCGGTATCCGTGCCGCAAAGACGCTTACCAGCCCGTCCTGGGCTGGTACCCCTTGGTTCTTGAGCGGGCAGCAGGAAAAATCACATTTTTCAGTAGGAGATTAGAAAAAACAGAAAACTATTCTGAAAATAAAGCCCTGCCTCCGCCATAATTTCGCAAGACCCCGCACAGCGCCCCTCATTATGAGTTAAGAAGTGGCATGGTTAAAAAGTTGAAAAGTGGATGTTTCAATCAATCCAATATGGGGATATGATGCATATAAAGTAATAAAGGGATGCAAGGAGGAGTGAAAAAATGAATACACAGAGTAAAACGATGAGGATCGTACTTGCAGGTTTGTTTGCGGCTTTGACCTGCGTGGCGACTATGATCATCAGGATCCCCACATTTAAAGGTTATGTTCATATCGGAGATTGTATGGTCATCGCATCGGGCGTGATTTTAGGGCCTGTAGTGGGCGGGCTGGCAGCGGGTATCGGTTCCATGCTGGCGGATCTGCTGGGAGGCTATTATGTTTTTTCAGCGGCAACTTTCGTAATTAAGTTTGGAGCAGCCTTTGGGGCGGGAATCGTCTTTTCCGCATTCTGGAAGGTGTTTAAAAAGTACAGCCTGCCGGGAACCGTTCTTGCGGGAATTGCGTCAGAGGTTATCGTGGTTTTAGGGTATTTCGTATTCGAAATCTTTTATGAGGGCTTTGCGGCGGCTGTTGCGGAAATCCTTCCTAACTGCGTGCAGGGCGTTACCGGCCTGATCCTGGCGGCGGCCCTGACTCCGGTATTGCTGCAGATTCCTATGATAAAGGATATCCGGTTGAAATTGAAACTGAAGAAACCAACCCCCAATTCATAAGAAGTTAATAAAAAGGATAGGAGAGTGAAGAAATTTTCACTTTTCCTATCCTTTTTTGATTTTCAGCCTGGCATGATACGGGTTAGATCAGCACCTTGGAGAGAAAATCCTTTAATCTGTCGCATTGAGGATTGCTGAAGATTTCCTGGGGCGTGTTTTCCTCCACGATCCGGCCGTCGTCCATAAACAGGACTCGGGAGCCGACCTCCTTGGCAAATCCCATTTCGTGGGTTACCACTAACATAGTCATGCCGGATTTTGCCAGGTCCTTCATGACCTCCAAAACTTCGCCTACCATTTCAGGGTCCAGAGCGGAGGTGGGTTCGTCAAAAAGCAGTACGTCGGGCTGCATACATAAAGCGCGTACAATGGCAATACGCTGTTTCTGCCCGCCGGAGAGCTGGTTGGGATAGGCATCCGCTTTTTCCTCCAACCCCACACGTTTTAAATAGTCCATAGCCATTTTCTTTGCCTCTTCTTCGGGCATTTTTAAAAGCTTTACGGGGGCTAAGGTCATGTTCTTAAGAATCGTCATATGGGGAAACAGATTAAAATGCTGGAAAACCATACCGATCTTTTGGCGGTAGAGATTAACGTCTTCGCGTCTGTCCGTAATATCCCTGCCCTCAAAGAGAATAACTCCTTTCGTAGGCTCTTCCAGTAAATTTAAGGAGCGTAAAAAGGTGGATTTCCCCGAACCGGAGGGCCCGATGATTACCACGACCTCTCCTTTCCTGATCTCGGTGCTGATATTCTTCAATACGGAAAGCTTGCCGAAGGATTTACAGAGACCTTGGATTTGAAAGAGCACATCCCCTTCCTGCATATGGTCTGAGCTTTTAAAAACGGTTGTATTTTTATCTTTCACTGTTTCTCAGCCTCCTTTCAAGTTTCTTTACAAGAGCTGACAGTATCATGACCATAAACAGATAGATCAGGGCTACGGCGATCAACGGAAGAAAGGCTTCGTATGTAACGCTTCGAATGATATCGCCTCCACGGGTCAGGTCCATTAATCCGATGTAGCCGCAGATGGAAGTTTCCTTTAAAAGAACGATAAATTCATTGGCCAGGGCCGGCAGTACATTTTTGAAGGCCTGGGGCATAATGATATATACCATGGTGGAGGGATAGGAAAAGCCGAGGCTGCGTCCGGCTTCAAACTGTCCCTGATCGATGGACATAATGCCGGAACGGACGATCTCCGCCACATAGGCGCCTGAGTTGATACCGAAGGATAAAACTGCCACAACGATCTTGTCCATGGAAGCAGTGGCAAATATGACATAATACATAATTAAGAGCTGGACCATAACGGGGGTTCCGCGGATCACGGTCAGATAGATATTGCAGATTGCGTTTAATATTGTGAGTCTGCCCGTTTTATCATGGGTAGAGCGGACGATAGCTACAAGGAAACCCAGAAGAACGCCCAAAAGAACGGCAAACAGGGTAATAAGAAGGGTAGAACCCAGTCCTTTTAATAAATATTGATAGCGGTTATCATCAACAAAGCATTGTATGAATTTTGCCTGAAAAGTGCTGAATCCCAGAGCAGAGGGACTTTGTGATGAAATAAGCATATTTGATAAGTCCAACTTGTTTTCCTCCTGACGGTAATTGTAAAGGGCTGCAGCGGAAGCCACAGCCCTTGTACATCATATCATATTTTCGTTTTATTGGAAATAAAATATTTACTTTCTTACGATAATGACCTGCGTTGCGGTAGTATATGTATCCGTAAAGTCAATATTCTGCAGACGGTCTTCGGTAACGGTCATGCCTGCTGCGCCGAAGTCGGCTTTTCCGGACTGAACGGCAGTGATAATGGAATCAAACTCCATATCTTCAATAACCAGCTCATAACCTAATCTGTCGCAGATGGCTTTTGCGATATCCGCATCGATGCCGACGATCTCATTGTTGGCATAATACTCATAAGGCTCGAAAGCTGCATTGGTTGCCATGGTCAGCCTGCCGTTGGGATATTCGGTGCCTTCCGGTGTTTCGTAAGGGCAGGTTCCTTTTGTATCGTCGCCGATATAGTTGGAAATGATCTGGTCTAAAGTTCCGTCAGCTTTAAGATCGGCCAAAGCGCCGTTAAAAGCATCTGTTAAAGCTTTGTTGTCCTTGCTGATGCAGATCGCATATTCCTCAACGGCAAATTCTTCATCCAGAATGGTCAGATCGTCATTTTTGGCAACGAAAGCCTGGGCGGGCTGGCTGTCAATGATAACGCAGTCGATCTTACCCTGCTTTAAAGCGAGAACGGCGTCGTTTCCTTTGTTATAACGCTCGATGGTGGAGCCTTCCTCTTCATAATCGGTAGCGTAAATATCTCCGGTGGTGCCGAGCTGAACGCCGATTGATTTACCGGGCAGGTCATCTACGGAAAAAACAGTGTTTTCAGCTACTTTACCGCCGCATGCACACAGGGATAAAGCCAAAGCGCCGATCAATCCCGCAGAAAGAATTTTGTGAAACTTTTTCATGGTTGTTCCTCCTCTTTTCATAAATACATTTCTGGGTTATTATAACAGAGTAGAAATATTGGTGCAATATGAAAAATGCCGAAAGGCTTATATTTATTGTATAATCTGCGGGAAAATATGCGAAAATCCGGGGCAGCCGGACGATAAAAGGAGGTAATTGCAGGTGGTTCTCAAATTGTTGGAGGAGAGCGCGGTCGTAAAAATATATGAGGAAAATATGCCAAAGGATTTTGCAAAGGGGGAGATCAAGCCTCTGGCAAGGATCTTAGAGCTTAGCCGGCAGGGGAAGTACTTCTGTTATGGGCTTTATGACGGGGAAATATTTGCCGGGTATTGTTTTCTGGTGGTTTCAAGGGAGCGGGACGCCGTTTTGCTGGATTACTTTGCCGTTTCCGAAAAACTGCGGGGGCAGGGCTTAGGCAGTATGTGCCTTCGCCTGTTAAAGGAAGAAATAAGGCGGCAGAATTTCGGTACATTGATCCTGGAGGTGGAAAATCCCCGTTTCGGAAAGGATGAGGAAGAGAGACTGCTGCGCCGCAGAAGGATCGCTTTTTATATACGGAATGGAATGACCCTGACTCCCCTTAGAATTTTTCTTTATGATGTGGAATATCTTGTGATGACGGAGAATAAACAGGAAATGTTTCGGACTGCCGGGCAGATCTATCATGTATATCAGGTGTTATTAAAACCGGACAAGATCCACACAAAGCTGAAGATTTCCACAAATATCCGATGCTTTGCCATGGATATGGACAGAACGGCGTTAAATGAGCGGGGAGAACTTTCCGAGAGGACAAAAGATGCCGTTTCGGAAGCAATCAGGAAGGGACTTTTGGTCATTATCGCCAGCGGAAGAGCTTATGAGACTCTGCCGAAGGATGTTGTCTCGATTCCCGGCGTGGAATATGCCATTACCTCCAACGGCGCTTCGATCCGGCACAAGGGAAAATGCATCAGGCGTCAAATATTAAAAGAAGAAACGGTCCTTGCTCTGTTGGAAGTATATGAAAAAGCAAAAAAGGAATTTCCTGTTGCAATGGAAGTGTTTATAGAGGGCAGGGCTTTTTGCGGGGAAAAATATTATGAGAACCCGGCGGCGTACGGTTCGGAACGGGCAGTGGAATACGTGAGGACAACAAGGGAAGCGGTAAAAGGGATAGAGGAATTTGCAAAAGAGAATAAAGGTAAATTGGAAAGCATTGACTTTATCAGCAGTGACAGGGAAAACAGGGAGAGGCTGAAGGAACAACTGGCATGTGAAATACCGGAAATTTCCATTACTTCTTCCATAGAGCATCTGATAGAGGTTTCGGGAAAAGACGTATCGAAGAAAGAAAGCCTGAAATGGCTTTTAAATGAACTTCATATTGAACGGGAAGAGTGTATTGCTTTCGGGGACGGAGATAATGACGCAGAGATGCTTTCCTATGCGGGAATCGGCGTTGCAGTGGAAAATGCCACGCAGCTTGCAAAAAATAACGCGGATTTTGTAACAAAAGCGCACTTTGAGGATGGCGTTGCAATTATTATGGAAGAAATCCTGCAAAAATGTGTGGAAAAGGATGAAAGATTGTTGTAAACTGAAAGTGGCAGACAAAAGACGGAAATAAATGATAAAATAAAATGATAACGGCCAAAATTCATATGAAGGGGGAACATAACACGTGATATTTAAATGTAGGAATTGTGGCGCCAATACAGTCTGGTCGCCGGAAAAAGACAGTATGTGCTGTCCTCATTGCGACAGCATAGACAGTGAAGAAGCGGTAAAGGGCGCCGACATGTTTCAATGTGCAGCCTGCGGCGCGCCCATGCAGCCCAAGCAGTATGACAGTGCGACAAAATGCGAGCATTGCGGCGCTTATACTATTTTTGAAGAGCGGATCAGCGGAGAATATCAGCCTCATTTGATCCTTCCCTTTAAGGTAGGAAAGCAGAAGGCAAAGGATCTGATCAAACAGGAATTCAGCAAAAAGCTGTTTCTGCCATCCAGTTTTTTAAAGGAATCTTATCTGGACAAAATGGAAGGGGATTATATTCCGTTTTTCCTTTTTGACTTTGACTGCCACTACAGATTTGCGGCAAAAGGAAAGAAAATAAGAAGATGGACTACCGGCGATACGGAGTATACGGAAACCTCAATATTTCAGATTTTCCGCGATATGGATGTGGATTTTTCAAGGATTCCGACAGATGCGTCCCTTGCTATGCCCGACGGGGAAATGGATCTGTTAGAGCCTTACAATTACGGGGAAATGACGGGGTTTGAGCCCAAATATATGTCGGGTTTTTTGGGAGAGATATACAGTGTGTCAAAAGAGACCTTAGAGCCCCGGGCAAAGCAAAAGGCAAGAAATGATGCGGGAGCGCTTATGAGGAGCAGTATCATAGGGTATGACAGCGTAATGCCGGAGATGGACGACTGCCAGTGTATGACAAAGGCTGAAAACTATGCCCTGCTTCCCGTATGGAATTATATTTATCGTTTTAAGGGGAAAGATTATTTTTTCAGGTTGAACGGACAGACCGGCAAGCTGGTGGGAAAAGCTCCCATTTCCATAGGGAAGATGACCGGTTATGCAGCGACTCTTTTTGGGTGTATTGTGGCGATCGGCGCATTGATCAACGGAATTCTGGGGGTAATCTGATATGAAAAAATATTTTAAGCATTTTTGCTTTTTGTTTATTGTGGTGGGGATATTGCTTGTGGCATATATTGCGGTATCCATAGTAAAGAAACCGGCGGCAGGATATGTGCGTACTAATGCCCAGGAAGAGGAAAGGGTATTTGATTATGCGGATGTGATGACGGATGAAGAGGAAGAGGCTCTGCGTGACCTGATCGACGAAAAAGAAGGGCAGATCGGCTGCGACATTGTTCTTGTGACCATTGATGATCCGTCAATCGATTCGGATTATGCCATGATGAACTATGCCGACGATTTTTATGATGAGAGAGAATACGGTTTTGACAAACCTTGGGGGGACGGCGCCCTTTACCTGGATAACTGGGCAAACGGCTACTGTTGGTTTTCCACCTCGGGCAGAGTGGAAGACAGGTATTCCAGCCAGGCTATCGACAATCTGATAGAAGATGTGTGCTATACGGTAAATAGCGATCCCTATGGCGCATACAGGACTTATGTGGAATCCTTGAGCCGTAAGATGTCCAACAGCGGAACTGTCGGTTCCATTCCCTTTACATATATTCTGGGAGCGGCATTTATCATAACGTTTGTTTACGTTATTATAGGAATGGTCAATAATAAAGGCAAAAAGACTACCACCGCCAATACATATGTGGAGGGAGGCCAGCCTCTTTTCCATGACAGAAGGGATATTTTTGTGACAAAGCATACTACCAGCCGGCACATTGAAAGAAGCAGCGGAGGCGGCGGAGGAGGCGGAGGCCACCACATATCATCCGGCGGACATTCCCACGGCGGAGGAGGCGGACGCCACTAGGGGCTTATTGCCTGATTTCGTCAAAGGTCATGTTCAGGGCTTCGGAAATGGTGTAGCTCAACCGTTTGATAACGGCGTCCACATCCTTGCCCGTTACATACATATTGTTCAATTCCTGCAGCATGGTGTTGGAGCATTCGTCCTGCAGCATATGCAGATCAATGGAGTGATGGGATTTTTCGGAAAAATCTTCCAGAGCATCCCATACGATGGTAGCGGCGTCCACAACAGTGGGAATGCCGATAGCGATAACGGGAACGCCCAGACTTTCTTCGGTCAGGGCGTTTCTGTGGTTACCCACGCCGGAGCCGGGATGGATGCCCGTATCGGTAATCTGTATGGTACGGTTTAACCGGTGCAGGGTCCTGGCGGCAAGGGAGTCGATGACGATGACCATATCGGGAGAGGTCTGGTCGATGACCCCTTTGATGATCTCGGCGGTTTCCATGCCGTTTTGGGCCATGACGCCCGGGGCTAAGGAGCTGATGGAATGCATCCGGTTCTTATCATA
>ULTO01032945.1_pt1 | contig 17766 bp, 34 predicted proteins | sample 1957601 | NCBI WGS metagenome assembly ULTO01 (sample SAMEA4835734, study PRJEB28245) | human gut metagenome | biome: gut microbiome; material: fecal sample | place: Denmark | collected 2008 | reverse complement strand
TTTTTGCCCCGCCGAAAGAAGTTCTGATAGGCTGTATCCAAATCCCGTAGAGAAGATTGCAGGGCAGTTGCGTCAACTTCCCGTAGCCAGTTCAGCGACCCTTTAAGCTGGGTCATGTCTTTGGAGCAAGCGTTATAATTTATGCTCTTGCCGTCTTGCTCGTAAAAACCCTTCCGCATTGCAAGATAGTGGTTCCATACAAAACGACAACATCCAAATGTCCGATGTATCTGTTGCGCTTGTGCGATATTGGGATAGATGCGAAATTTGTAGCTATATTCCATTTCAGAACCTCACACATTTTTCTGGTGCTCTATGTACTGCTTAATGGCTGACAATAGCGCACCGCCAACAGCAGATACACAAAAACGGTGTGGCTTATATCCCCATAGTTAAAGCAAGGGGCTTTACGCCACTTATGATAAAAACACCGGCTATTTGCCAGTGTTATTTTGGTTTGAATTTGGATTCCTTGTGGATTTAGGTTTGTTAGAATTTGCTATTCCTCGCTCGTCTCCGTTAATTCTGCATCACCCAGACGCGATAATCAGTTGCAGACATTACAACCCAGCCACCATCAACCTCAACTACCACTTCATCACCACGGCAGTTTTCAAGCGCCTCGTCATACGTGTCATAATGTATCATTGTCATATCCTCCTCTCTTATATGGTTACTTGTGCCTTACTCAATGTTATCTATGGCTCTCCACTCATTGTACAGTTTGCTTCCCCACTGGCCGCACAACGACCACTCCCGATTATCTATCCAATATTTTGCATCAGTATGAGTTTGTATAATCCATGTTATGTAGCGCAGCCCCGTGTCGGTGGGTTCGCGGGTCATCAACTCATCTATTTTTGCTTTGCGGATTGTAGTTGCCCACGCCACTTGTTTCGGCGACCCGCTCAATTCAGGCCAGCCCACTGCTCTACTCTCCTGCGCCGCCTTCTCGTTGGCCCCCTCCCGCTCTGCCTGTTGACGGGCTTTGTAACATTCGGAGCACTCATCATAATGCTCAATCGCCCACTGCTCCCACTCATCGGCATCACGGCGATTCCGGCAAATTTTAGTTGCTGTATAGACTTTTCCGCAAGTTTTGCAAGTACATTCCGCTGTTGCCTTTGCCATTTTTCTATCCTCCCATGTTGCTATACGATAACCGTTTTATCCTTCGCACCTGATTGCACTGGCGTTATATTGTTGTTTGTACCAATCCGCATAGCGCATTATATTCAATACTTCATCCTTAGTTAGTGGTGATGCAAATTTCTTGGACGATACAAAATCAAAACAATAATTACCTTGCTTACGATACCATATTTTCGTTCCATCATCTATTCCATACGGATTCAGCAAACAAACATACATATTGTACCTCCCAACCAATCAATTATATCCCCAATTCCTAAAGCACACCACGGTAGTACCACTTAGTATGTTCCTCAACGACCTCCGGCAGCGGCGCACCGTTTTGATAATGATGTCGCTGGAAGTTCTGGCATGGAGTGAAACATCTTGTCATTTACGTGTATCTTCCTTTGACCATGTATTCCAATCTTCATACAATTCATTTTCCTTCTTCTCTCGTTCTGCTCTTTTTTGTGCTTCTTCATCAGAAATCACACCGCAACCTATAATCCCACATAAAAAACTCAAAAATATCACACCATAACAAACCCCAAAAAACAATATACACGCTCTATCGTCTTCAGGGACAATAAAATATAACAGCAATAAACCAGCACCAACAATCACAAAAAACTTCGCCCAATTCTTTAAATCTTGGTCGGTGAATGGCTGCTTATCCATCTCTTATTCCTCCTCATTAAATTCTTCTCGTAACGCTTCAGCGAACCCCCAATCATATTGATCAGCGGTTAATCCACAAATTTCGCACACTTCTTCTTTGTCTATACCAATATAACACAGAGTAATCGCTTCACTGCTATGCCCTAATTCCTTACACAACATTGACAACGCTCTGTACCCACGCTCTCGACTAAGCGCATTAGCCTGTGTGTAAAATTGATATGCATACGTTTTCCTCAGTGTGTGCGAACCGTACAACCGTACATCCAGCCCCAATCTCTGTGCTGCTGGACGAATAATATTATCATTCAGACTCTTACGCAGTATGTGGCCGGTGCTATCTTGGCTCCAAAACAAATACTCATTTGAACCAATTTTTAAATCCTCCACGTATCCGGCCACCATATCTGCCAGTCTGCTATCCAATTTTATCTCTCTGCCTTTATTTGTTTTCTGCTCAATGATATATAGCGCATCGCGGGGAGAACCGTCAGCTTTAAGGAATTGGTTCGCCTTTAATTTTACCAAATCCCCAGCTCGAAGTCCAATGCTAATTCCCGTGCGGAACAACACCCCATTTCTATACGCTGTCTTTTTTCTCGGTGCGTTTAACAATGTTTGCTCAAACGCATTGATTTCCTCCAATGTTTTCAGCGGCACTTTAGTATGTTTACTTTTAGGCACATACCGTTGTTTGGTGGTGCGTGGCGTAGGTATCAAACCGAACCCGCACTGTCCGCAAAATTTGTGGTCGCCATCATTTTCATATCCGCACTGAGGGCAAATCAAAATCCTCGACGGCGTTACAATCCGTGGTTTGAACTCTAAAACAGCCATGCGTTTTTACCTCGTTTTTCCTGATTGTTTACTGTGTTTGAAAGATCCTTCTTTTTGGTCGTAGGATTTATCGTCTCAGATATGTTAAGTCCATTTTTGTGACACTGGACACTGCAAAAACAGCGTAGAATTGATGTTACTCTGTCGGTGGTACATAGTTTCGCTTAATAGCGGCTTCAACCTCTGTCCAAAAGTCAAACGAACTTAGCAGACATCGTGCAGCCTTGTCTACATCCTCATCTATTGCCTCCATTAAGCCATACAACTGTTCTTCTTCGTCAATCACTATCTGCCCCTTGCCTTCAAGATAGCCCAGATAGTTAGCGACACTAATCAGATTTAATTCACCCATTTTGAATACCATCTCACATTTGTCTCCTTGTCTATTTTACCATATTACTCTTACCACACGCAGCATTTTTTGAAACGCTTTCTGATTCCTTATAGATTTGGATGTGTAGCTGCCCACAAATTAAACTCTACCCACGTCATATTCGCCCAAACATTGTCAATTTGTACCGTGATTTCATTAGGACCGCACTCCCGTACAGCTTCTTCCTGCGTATTGTACTGTTTCATAGCTTATCCCTCCTTTTCTAAATTACAAAAGAAATCATCTTCCGTGAACAGCACACCATCATAATACTCAAACAACACTTCGTCAGAAATGTCTTCCGGGTCTGGCAACCATGCCGGATACTCGGTGTCGTTTTCCAACACTGATAGGTAGCTCAGCTTCAGCTCATCCAGTTCATCATGGGTCAGGTCTTGCACTACTCTATACAATTTGCTTCCTCCTCAATCACAATTCTGAATCGTTTGCCATTACCGAACTCGATATATAGTGCATTCCCTGACTTTTCTTGCCAGACAAACATATCGTCGCACGTTAGTAGCTTACCAAAGCACTCATTATAACCTTCTATCAGCAAACTGTCTTCAGCCCAATAATCTTCATTTAAGCCCCATGCAATTACATCACTGATATATTTTATCATTTATATTCCTCCTCACACTTTGTCACAGCCGCCGCCAAGTCTTGCAACATCTCATATATGTCTTCCGCATCCCGGCACAATTCACGTACACTTGGCACGCACCAATCAGACGGTCTTTCCCGCACCCACATTTCTACGTGCTCGTCAATGTCCCAAGTGGCGACGTATTCCCTAATTTCATCTATCAGACTGCGTTTATCATACGTTAAAATCAAATCCTCACCAGCAGGAGACCAATTCTCTAATTCGATAAAATCACCACAATCTGTCCACTTCCATCCTAAACCCTCACACACTTCTCGTATCTTGTTTTCGATTGCCATGACAAACCCCTCCTTTCTATTAAATACAAAAACACCAAATCCAGTCGAGCATTTCACACATTTCCCATAATCCTAAATTTCACCATCAGTGACAACTTCGACATATCCATATAGCAAGACAGCATTCAGCTCACCCATATTAAGATTGCGGTTGTTGTAATCTTCACGAAAACAACTTGCCGCATCTTTACCATACGGGTTTTGTACAACATCATAACCAAATGTATCGTCCTCAATTAACTGAGCGATAAGCTGTTTTAATTTTGTAACAGAAGTCGTTGCTGTAATTATGCGCATTGAGTCGGTCGTCTTCCAGATATCACAAGAGCAAACGATGTAAATCATTTTAACCCCTCTTTTTTTTATTTTAAATTTGCAGATATTTGCTGACATCCACATCAATAAGTTGCCCCAACGCACGCGCTGCTGCTTCGAAAGAGCTGTACTCTGCGGAGGTATCGTACTCGGTTGCGGATGTCTCAAACACTGCCTCCGCCAGTATCCCATTAAATCCATCACTGTCAAGGTCGTCTTCATCCCAGCCATACATAGAAATCAGCATCTCGCGTTCATCTTCATCGACATCTTCATTGAGATAGATGAATCCGTGAGCCACGCGGAACAAGTTACAGCCGTACTGATTTACCTGCGCCAGTTCAAAAACCTTCTCACCCTTTTCGGGAGCTTCTCGGCGGAACTGAACGCAGTCTGGGTCTGTACAGACCCAGCTCTTTGAAACATCCTTCTTCCGCTTTTCATAGCAAGCTGGGCAAAGCAACGCACCGTCATCAAGTAGCATCCGCGTCCATGATGTTATTCCACATCTGTCTTTAAAACATTTCGAGCAGAATGTGGTATTGCACACGGGACAGACCCACATGCCGCCATGTATATCATCGAAATCATCCCATACTTCTATAAAACCGCAAAGGTCACACTCCCACAAATCAGAGTTTATTATACACCCCATTTTGAATCTCCTCTTTCTTTATAATGTTACCGTTTTCAACGGTTATTGGGTTTGCATCAAATGGGGTCATTTCCATAATCACATTTTCGTCCCGATCGATGACCCTGATAGATAAAATACGGTCTATTTCAAACGTCATTTTTCTTTACCCATTTACTAATTCGGCGGCGCGGGGTTTGCTTCCTTCAATGGGGAGCGCGTCCCACCACTTTTTACCGCCACCCTCAATGCCAAACATTTTAATAAATACGTTGATATGTCGCATTGTTGTTGCAGAATAGCCACCCCATAGCCGGACAAATGCACCGCGCTTGTTAATCATGCAAACAAAAGTGTCATACGACTGCAAAATGACTTCGCCGTTCTCCTCAATAATATGTACTTTCCCATAAAAGGATTTCGCACGGTCATAGCCTGTTGGAGTTAATGCATAAATTCGCATTGTGCTAACCCCCTATCATTTAAAATGATTTTTAACTCCTTTTTGAATTGAAAACCCCGCCCCTTGCGGGGCGGGGGATTAGCGATTAAAGATTAAATACAGAAGCCCAGCGCCACGCCATACGAGAGATTGGCATTGCCATAGCTCGCGCTCCCAGATGCGCTGACCACACAGAAGCTGCCGGAGAAACTGACATACGCGGAGCGTAGCCAAACACTACAAGCGGAGCCGTTCTCGTTATTTACGATTCTGTCCTTGCTTGTTGCGAATGCTTCATATCGCTGACCGTCCTCAGCCGGTGAATAAATGGCACTGCCAAACATTTCACTTTCAGAAAACAGCCATAGTTTGCGATACACAACTTTAATATGACCATCATACGTTACATATTTTTTCGCCACGTTACGCACATAAGGTAGTATGGATTCAGGAATCCAATTTTGGGGTGATTTCATAAGAGAGTTATCCAGTTCCGAAGCGGCAAATCCATCAGGACAAGAACCGGGATTTATGCGACTCTTTTTTATATGATCCACCTGTCTAAGCGTTATAGTGTTATACTTTCCGGTTAAAGCGTCTATATCGTGCCCAATACCCACAATCTCAAATGTAATACCATCTATTACAATGGTGTCGTGTACCTTGTAATAGTCTGCTGCTTCACCCGCTTTAGAAATGCGAGACATTCTCGCTATTTCACTTTCAACAGGTGTAATACCCAACTGCCGCATCTGTTCGTCAGTCAATTCCGTTTTCTTACCATTGATGCAAAGATAGTTGTCAAACATAATTCAATTCCTTTCTGATTCCTTACAGATTTAATATTCACCCGGCCAAAGTTCACGAATGTTCGGGTTCCAAGGTATGAACGGGTCATCAGAATAGTTGACTCTATCGGGTATAATCTATGTCCCGTCCGGCAAGATTGTAACTCGTCGTGATGCACCTAAAGATTTGATTGCTTCATCCAGCGTGGCATATAGCATACTCTTTTTATCCATGCAGTATTGCCCATAGCTATACACCCATTCATCTATGCAGTCGATATGAAATTTGTCGTCCTCACAAAATGCCACTCTAAAATGGCACTCGTTTTCTACTGCATGATTACGTATTTTACATCCTTCCATGCCCTTACCACCTCTCTTGCTCTCTGTCCTGCACCACCCAATATCAGCGACACAACAGCGTACCGCACTGCATCCTCACTCATTTCCTGAAGAAATCCGTTTTTACCGCAACAATTCCGCACATAGCACTCAAAACTATAATCATAGGTCTCAGGCTGTTCGGCTCGTAAGTCATAAAACTCCGTCCGCAGTTCTTGCTCAGTTATGATTTGTGCCGTCTCAGTGTCCATGTATATTCTCATGTTATTCCCCCTCAGCGTCCTTCCAAATATCACGCACGTACAACTGTTTGCCGGGGGCGATTTCAATAGACTGGCGCACTTCTGACAACTCATCTATATCACTGTAATCGCCATTCCAATCAATTTCGATGTCTCCGTAATCTTCACCAATACGTTTAAAACTATACTCGTCTGCACCATGATAGAAGTGAGTAATGAACTGTACCGAAGAAAATGTGTCATACCATTTTACAAAATTCCAATAAAAGGTAACGTATTGATCTTGGTCGATAATACTATCCGCTGCCGCTATCAATGATTGTGCATCACTTTCATCTCCTTTGGCTTTCCTTATCAATTCCAAAGCGTCCGCTTTTTTGAGCGTTAATGAAACTTCACTATAATAACCCATAATTTAATCCTCCTCCCAATTTGTTAATGACACCAACTCATCAAAATTCAAGTATTCCAATTCAGCAGCCGTCAAATCGCCCAGCGAATCGTATGTCCGCGTCCGAAACAGTTCGCCACTTAAATAGCATTTCATTTCGCAATGCACGAGGTCAACGACAATCTGAATAGGGATTTCTTCGTCAGAAGTGCAGGTGTAAGCAATATTGATGTACGTCAAATCACTGAAATCACCCTCGCAGTTATATTCTTTCAGACAAAAATCAGTGATAAGCTTCTTGGCGTGTTCGAGAATATATCTGTCTATGCCTTTATTGATCTCACTTATATACTGCTGCACTATGTTCTGATAACCTGCGTCCGCGATCTGGTTGGCCGACACTCCAAACGTGCCACACAATGCTGCTACAATGTCGGTATTGTTCCAATCATTCTCTCTGCAATAAGTGACCGCCGCCTTTACAAGCTGTGTAGTGTTATTGTCATATCTGTCCATTGGCGCTTAATCCTCCCAATACTGTTTGATGAAATTTTCATAACCGGCGTCGATAAAATCATTTTTGTCCATACCAAAAGTGTTTGTTAGCACATCTATAATTTCATCATCGTTCCACACTCCCACACAGTAGTCGATGACAGCTTCAATTAACCGCGCAGTTGATGTATCTGTATTCATTTCCTATTCCTCCTTGATTGGACGCAAGGTTACTCTGATAAAAGACCCGTACTCCGTATTCGGATTCCATCTCAATCGCCAATATTGAATAAAGTCTAAAGAAATATATGTGTTGTGTATCATATCGTCACGAACACTCCAAGTGTTTACACCGCTTTCACGAAAACACAGTACCTTATCATATTTTTCTGCCGTTTGTACGGCATTGTCATAGGCGTGTAACTCATAATAGATGTCACTGGCATACCGTTCACATATTCGACCAGCACGTTCTACCATTTTGCTCATAATATCAGAAACATTTTTTGAATTTGTCGTCACTGTCCAATTATCGTAATAACTATACGAGCGAATTTCATAATTCATTACGATTCCTCCTCGATTTTGTTTTTGCCATACCTTATTGGCATTATCATGCACTGTACCGTCCAAGAAGTTTCATCCTCGACAACGAATAATGGAGACAACCAATTTGCGCCCTTACAGAAATGTACGTTCTTGCCCATAATATCTATGGCTTGCTTGACACACCTTGCGTTATACATACTGTTGCCAACCATCACATATGGGACTACTTTGCCTGATACCTCGCTTGTTTTACACTCTTTAATCTTGATGCAGTACAGATGTGGCGCATCACATATCAGGTAATCGTACAGGTCTGCATTCCACTTCAACATACTTGCCAAATAGAATGGCGTTTCTTCTCTGAACGGGATTCCTTCGGGAAGTGATAGCACATTAAAGCCCATAAACTCATTACACGCAGAAAATGTGCCATCAGCATCGCGAAAAATATAGTTGAAAGACGGTTTTTCATTCATTTGTATTTTGCTTGCCCACTCATACAGCTTTTTGTAATTCATTTCAATGCCTCCACTGTCAATGCGTTCCATGCAAGCCAGCCCAACTCCGACATTAACACTCGTACTTTTTCTACAAATGTTGTTATAGCCTGTCGTTTTTCATCCGAATATGCGCCCCAATAAAATGACGGAACTCCGTTCTCATACATATAATTCCACACCACAAACGGAGCAGGATCATCTTGTATGCCAGACCGCACACCTATTGCAACCCCATTATTACCAATTTCATGGAAAAACTGAATTGTATAATCTGCGTTCACATAACCCTTATACATTGTTGGATTCCTCCTTAACTTACTTTATATGTCGGTATCGACCTCATTCCGTTATATCTCCATAGCACCACGTCTTCAGGTTGCACGCCTGCCTCTGCCGCTATTTCCTTACGGGCATCATCATATACATAGAAGGTGTATCCGCTTATTGCTTCAGCGCAATCTGGCACGGTTTCCTCATCATGTATCATCCATTCCTCGCCCATATTGAAATATTCTATTTCCAAATAACGAATTGCATCATCATTGTACAAATCCACCGGATAGTAAAAGTAGTTCCAGTCGCTCTGACAGCACCCCCGCAAACAACGATAATCGTATTCCTCGCCCATTACCAATGTTAAGCCTGCACAAATTGCCGCCTGTTCATCACGAGTGCGATTTCGGCTATCATATAAATCACACGCTGCTTTCCATTTTTCAATTTCTTCGGCAGTATAGGCATTTCGTCCTACTGGTGGCACGTAATCCAAAAGCATTTCCTGCTCAGTTGTATACCAACTATCTTCGCCTACGTCCGTTAAATCCATTTCATCCAACGCTGTCAGTACCTTGTCGAACTCATCGAAAGTGTATCCTTGCAACTGCTCGTCGCCATATATGGCGGCCTTGTCTGTGATCATCTGTTCAGCTCCCCACAAATCCCATGGACTTTCCTGCCACTCATAAGGTATCTGCCGTGCATACACTTTACAATTTGAATCCATTTTCGATTCCTCCTTAAACGCAAATATCATCCAACGTCTCTACATCGAAGTAAGCATATACACGGCGAGGCCCCATAGGATGATTCCTCTGCAACTTGCTTAACACATAACAAGTGTGCTTTTCGCCGCTCCAATCCTTAATCGTTGCCTTGCCTTTCAGCAACCGCATTGTGCTGAACGACTCCCCGAAAAACTTGAGGGTGTCTCTGTCGAAGTAATGCCCATCGGGATGTGTGCGCTGATACGCATTAACAAGGCTATACACATCATAGATATTTGATTTCATTATCATTATCCTCCAATCGTATCAAATTCATTATTGTCATTGATATAGAGCTTGTATGTGTCCACCATCTGATTGGCTTGTATATCGTAGACGAGAAACAATATCGGACAAATCTGTGTTGTGAGCTTTTCAGATGTGTAGTTATCTTGATACCACATACACTGTGCAGTTTGAAAATCATCTATTTCCATATCAGAATCACACTCGCATATTTCGTACCGTCCCATAGCATCATAGATAACCACCATATACCGTGGTTGTATCTTCACACTTCTTCCTCCTGTTCTTCCTTCCATGTTGACAGTTCCTCATAATCTTCGTCCCGTGAATGTTTAAATGCACGCCGCAGATAATCATGCCCACCGTCAACAGCGCAAGCACCGCACGAACAGAACACATAATCATGTCTATGGCGGGACTCAATTACATCTCCGCAGTGTTTGCAACGTATTGCGTTATACAAAATTGATTTCATTTTTGATTCCTCTTTCAAATTGTATAAATCTGTGAATCGTTTGTATCTGCCACTCTTTCCACAGTTACGAGCGACAGCCCAAAAAACTCACAAGCTTTTTCTTTTGCTTCAGATATTCAGATTCTTCCTCAGTTAGATAATCTATCCAAGCTTGTATACAAGTGTCGTTGGTGGCGCATATCGGGCGACTGACAGGGCAGAGTGGACAATCTATGCGCTGGCTCACCCATTCTGCCAACTCTGCCTCGGTCATGTTCCGTAGCCTTTCATAATTAGTCATACTGTCATCCTCCTCTATACCACATATTCTGCGTCAACGCCGCACCACATCGTACCGAAATGCGTCACACCCAGCACATACAAACCAAGCGGTTCGCACCAGAAAACGATTTCATCTGTATGGTGCATTAAGAGCTCTGCTGTCTGGTTATCAATAAGGTAATACTGATAAATGTCAACGGCTTCTTCGCTTTCATAATCATCATCTTCTTCAATTTCGTTTCCTTCCGCATCGTAATAATGCCACAGTTCGCCACTTTCGAGGTTGTCATACAACTCATCGTCTACTTTCACAATATCGTTACACAGTAGCAACGAACTGTTGGGGAAGAACAACTGTGAATACACGCAACGTATAGATGTTCCTGCGTCAATACTATACCCCTCTACCTTTTCCCACGTATGTTTATCTCTATGCCACGGACTGTTGCCCATCCATGTTTTTGTATAGAGCCTTCCTTCCTCGTTCTTATAAATATCATCCCACAAAACAAACTTATCCATTTTCAAATCCTCCTTGATTTAGATTTTGGCGTATAAAAAGAACGGCCTATTGTGCCGTTCGCATCTTACTGTATTGTTATCCTACACGCTTTGCGTTTGCCTGTGAAGGGGTCGCCCTCCTTGCCAATTCCCTATCCATATACGATACCATAGCCCGCCTTGCGCCCTGAACACCTGTAAATATCAACTATTAAGCAAGCACAACGCACAACTGGTAAACATAACCATGTACAGCATGGCGACCCCAACCGCAACGCAGCACCACCATGCAAAACTGCCGCAGCGCACACGCTTCCTACCTATTCGCAAATCCATTTTCGATTCCCCCTCCATTTCAGTTTATGGTCCATTCCTGCCCGTACTTTTCTTTGTGCCGCCTTGCGTACTCATCACAAAACGCCTGCGCCGTACACGGGACCATTTCCGCATGAATTTCCTCACGCAGCTCATCATCCATATAGTTGACCGCCGTGCGCATAAGCACGTCCTCACCATGCACTGTTACAAGCTCAAATTTGATTTCCATTTTTACCTCCTTTTTGCCCTATTTCATCAAGGATTCAAGCACATTTCATTTACAAGGGTATAACTATACCTGAACGCCATTTCATTTTCGTTTTTGCCTTACCATTGTCTGCAAAAACGCCGCCAAACGCACGTCAGCGCCACACACAACGCATACGCCCGTTTTGCAGTCGCACAATGGCTCCCGTATAACGGTTTTCGTAGTACAACGCATTTCCTTCCTTGCGCAGAAACGCATACCCGCTGGCCCGCAAAACGTCAATGCGGTTTCGCTTCCCTTTTCGTTTCATTTGCGATTCCTCCCCGGTTTCGTTTGAGTCCGCATTTTCATTTCCTCCTAAATCGCCATTTTGTAGGTTACGCCCTGGGCCTCTTGCGAAAGCGTTTCCAATTCCTTCCAGATGCGGGCATACTCAGCCTGCGCAATGGGGTTGTCAGTGCCGCCCGGCACATCGCTCCATGTGGCGGCATGATTCATAAGTTCCTCGCGCAGCTCCGCAAGGCGGGATTTGATTGTGTAAATGTTCTGCATAATTTTTAATTCCTTTCTGTTTTTTATTTACATATTGGGGCAAAAAAAAAGAATCCTTGCGGATTCTAAATTAAAATGCTTGTGTAATTTATATTTTATCTATAACATTTTTAATTTTTTCAAATGCCGAACGAATTTCTTCCAATTTTGCAACATAATCCTTGCTATATAAATCAAAATCGGGGTTATCCCATGTTATGGGTTCGGAAGCAATTTGAATTTCCCCATGAACGATAGCCTTGCAAAACTGACTAATATTAGCGCAACCGTATTGCGCGTAAAGTCGTTCTATACAATTTCCTTCAGCGGGTGTCAGAATGATTGTTTTTTTCCATTGATATTTTGCAGGCGTATTTCTCCCATTTTTTTCCATATTTGAAATCCTTCCGATTTATTTCCTAAAGTATATCATACTTTATCGAACAAATCAAAACCGAAACCGGTTCCTTGCGGATTAGCGCACTTCATCTGGCGATTCCTTATCGGTAAGCAATTAGTAAGCGGATACACCGCCGCAACACTACCGCCACGGGAAGGCTTGCTTATGGTAGCAAAAGGGGGCAACTGCCCCTTTACTTCGTTTCTCCGGCCTTAGCTTTTGCGGCCTTCTTCGCTATCGCGTCTTTAGCTTTGTCTGCTTCCTTGACCTGCTTTGCTTCGGCCTTCTTCGCGGCCTTCTGCGCTTCGTCACGCGCCTTGCGTTCGGCCCGTACTTCCTCACGTGTTTTTATGTTTTTGCCGTCGTCAACAATAGTACGTTCAAACTGCTTGCGGAACGCTGCATCACTTGTCGTGCTGAAACGGTTCTCTATATGGAAGATATTGCCGCCTTCTTCGTCCTGCATGATATTCCCGGCTTCATCATAAGTGAGATATTCGCCCTTGCGATAGGTTCCAACATGGGGAAGGAACGCCGCAAGATTTTCACGCCTTGCCTTGAAGTCTTGCCCTAACAAGTCCAGATACTCTTGAAATGCGGCCACAAACGGCGCGACAAGGGACTCCATGCGCTCATAATCTTGCTCTTTAGCGGCCTTCGCGTACAAGAACACTATGTCTTGTACGTGCTGCACACGCTGGCGGTATAACGCCCATGCTTCTTTATCGTTGCCGACAGCAGACTTATCAAGCGCTGCGCTTGCGTGACGATTGGCCTTTGTGGCTGCGTACAGGTTCTCGAACAAAGAGGCGCGAACATCAAATGTGGCCTTTGCAGTCTCAAGACGGAATGAGGAAACGCGATACATAGTAGTCATATTATTACCCTTCTATCCTTATAGGCGGACGTGCCTTATTTTTTATGGTAGGCGGCTTTTATAAAGGATAAACCGCCATGAACCTTGACACACTCACATTATGCCCCTTGTATACATTGTTTGACCCGCTCGACCGTGTTGCGCTATATATCATTCTCGTATAGTCGCGGCGGCAACACTCAAGCCCCTGATCCGCTTTAGTATACAAGCGTTATATCATTGTCAAGGTACACGAAATAAACGTGTCGGTAGCCTATGAGGGTTGACCTTTTTGTGGGCGGTGTGGGCGGTCTGTCAGGACTGCCGTTGTTGTGTGCCGCCCGTGTGGCTGTTGTTGTTTGGTATGGTTATATTATAGCCGGACTATAATGTTTTGTCTAATACATTGTGCTTATAGCCGGACTATAAAAACGTGCTTTTTATAGTCATACTATAATGTACGGTTATATCATAGTGATATTGGGGAAAACTTTTTTTTGTGTGTGTTGGATTATAGTTATAATTCAAAGATTATGGCTATAAGCATAATTGCCGCCTTTGCTCTGGCGTGTCCTATGCCCCCTATATATTATATTGTCCGTGTCGCGGCGTGGCCGCTCCCGCTCCCCCCGTGTCTCGCCCTAAAGCCCGCCTTTATGCAGTATAAGCGGGGTTTACCGTGCGGGGGATGGTTTTAACCGTGCGGAGCAGGCCACCGGCTCGAAAACCCTGTAGTACATCCCCTCACCAGACCCACCAAAAATCCCCAGCCCACCTTGCTTTTTGCACTGCCCAGCCATTCCGCTTCCCCTTCTCATCCTCCCCCACCACCCTCACCCCCTCCGGGGGTATAACCCATCGCCCCTTGCGTTGCCCCTTGCCGTACCCCGCCTACCGCACCTACACGGTGTTTATAGCTACCCTCTAATGACTCTTTAATGGCGCATCCCCCGTCAAAATGCCCTTTTTGACATGAAAAAAATCCAGCAAAATAAGCAAAAAATACATGTTTTTGCTTTGTTTTTGATGTGATTTGTCACCAAAAAGCGCAAAAAGTGCCTAAATGCCTGAGTTTTGCTCATGCGCGAAGAAAAAGAAGGAAAAACCATTTCTTCTATCTTACGAGATGGGCATAAACGAGCGTTAGCGAGTAAAATGGCCCATCTCGTAAAGCGAGGGGTTTATAAGCGGAATATAATGAAGCGAATAAACCCCTCGCGCCCACGCGGCGGAGCCGCGCTTGCCCAACCAGAAAAAGAACAAAACCCATTAGCCAAACAAACCAAGCCAAACACGGGCTGACCAACAGACAAGTCCCTTCTACGCTAATGTATAAACCAATCCTTTGCCTTTATCTAAACCGAATCCCTTAGCTGCCGCTACCCAACCAAACCGCGCTCAAACGCCGCGAGGCTTATATAGGGGTAAGGGCAACTTCTTGACAACTCTTAGCTGGGCTTATATGATAAGATGGCAAGTTGATAAGCACGTCTGATGAGATAAATCGTATGCTGACAACTGAATATAGGTAACACAGCTCAAGTTCCCGTTTATATGGGAAGCGTGAGCTATATTAGTTATGGGGTAGATGATGCAGGGGGTGGTATATATAACACGTTAAAAAGAGCGAAGCGAATGTTAAATGTCTTTTATAGGAACACACCCAAAAAATGCTTATTTGTCTACGTTTTTTGGGACAAATATTAGGTAGTACCTAATAAATCAATTGTTAAAGGGGTATACGCGACCATTGAAAATATCTGTATGCGATGCCGTTATGGGCAGTGGCAAGACGCAAGCTGCCATAACGATGATGAACCGTGAGACCGATAAACGCTTCTTATTCGTGACGCAATTTCTGGATGAGTGCAAGCGTATCGACAAGGCTTGCCCTAAGCGGAAGTTCAAACAACCGCAAAATCGCGGTCAAGGCAAATTAACATCTCTGAATGATCTGTTGCGGGGTAGGCATAATTTAGCCAGTACACACGCCTTATTCTATAAGTACACATCCGAAACATTAGAGCTGATACGGGCGGGGCATTACACCTTAATACTGGACGAAGTGATCGACGTCTTGGATTTTATAACAATATCTCCTTACGATGTTGATATGTTGTTTAAGGCTAAGATGATGACCGTAGAATCAGATACTAAACGTGTGGTGTGGCTGGCAGACGACTATCAGGGTAAATTTGATATATTGCGGCTAAAGATTGAGTCGGGCTGCGTCACTTACGAAGACAATCGCCTAATGGTGTGGAAGCTGCCTTTAGAAATGTTCAGTGCTTTTGATGAGGTGATCATCCTAACTTATATGTTCGAGGCTCAATATCAGGCGTATTACTACGAGATGCACGGCATTGAGATTGAATATTTAGGTGTGCGGCACATTGGCGGGTTGGAATATGAGTTTACACAAGGATTGATGCGCGACAAAATTACATTGCCGACAATTCATCTGTGCGCCAACGCCAACATGAATTTGCTTGGGGAGCCAAAGGCTGCATTGAGCGCGACTTGGCAAAAGAATGCAGGTGGGCGGCACACGGCTGAAATTGCCACATTGAAGCGTCATTTGGTTAATTATTTTACCAATAAAGGTCCTCGCGACCCTCAATGCCGGTTGTGGTCATGTTATAAGGAAGGTGAAGCTAAACTCAAGGGTTGGGGATATACACAGCGTTTCTTAGCTTATAATACTCGTGCCACTAACGCATATCGACATTGCTCTCATTTAGCTTACATCGTAAACATTTTTGCCAATGTCGATACACAGCTATATTTTGAAAGCCGTGGATATAGCGTGGATAGTGATAAACTTGCAACTTCGGAAATGGTACAGTGGTTGTGGCGTAGTCAATTACGCGACGGGAAGGAAATTTGGCTGTATATGCCAAGCAAACGGATGCGGCAATTATTGATTAAATGGGTAGAGGAGGTGACAGGCAACACTGATTGTATTACCCTGTGGGAGTGACAGTAGTGTTGCTAATTTTTATTGCGCGATGTACAAGGTATATATAAGATTTTTTCCGAAGTTGTTACAATGTCACAACTTAGAGAGGAGATTGAGGAATGGCTTGGATAGATGCTTCAACGCTGCCGCCACACGACGGCGCATATTTGGCGGCGTGGCAACCCATTGACAAATACATGCGTCCGTAGTATGGTAGAGTTGTAAACAATTCTCAGGTCGATGTTGCTCTCCGTGGAAGTAACAAGTGAATAGTGTGTATGCGCCCGCTCAAAAATGAGCGGGTAATTTATCGGAACGTGCCGTAATCCCCCCGCCTTGAGGCGTGGGGATATAAAGCACATCTTGCTCTTTTCATAAAAATACTGTATGGAGTCGTAATGGAATACGGTTATAAATTTCGCATCTATCCTACCCCAGCGCAAATACAGCAGATGCAGAGGACATTTGGTTGTTGCCGGTTCGTCTGGAATCACTATCTTGCTTTGCGGAAAGACCTCTATGAGCAATACGGAAAGACAATGAACTATAATGCCTGTTCCGGGGATATGACACAACTCAAGAAAACCCTGTCATGGCTGAAAGAGGCAGATGCAAGCGCTCTGCAATCCTCTCTGAGAGACTTGGACACTGCATACCAGAACTTCTTTCGTCGTGTAAAGCAAGGCCAGAAACCCGGCTATCCCCGATTCAAGAGCAAACATAACCACCGGCAGAGCTACAAGAGCAAGTGCGTAAGGACAAATATCAAGGTGCTGGACAAGGCGGTGCAGCTTCCCAAGCTTGGCCTTGTAAAATGCCGTATCAGCAAAGTGGTCAAAGGACGTATTCTCTCTGCTACTATCAGCCAAAACCCAAGCGGTAAGTATTTCGTGTCTATCTGCTGTACCGATGTGGAGATTAAGCCACTGCCCTCTACTGGTGCGGTGGCCGGTATTGACATGGGTTTGAAAGCATTCGCAATTACCTCTGATGGTGTAGAGTATCCGAATCACAAATACCTTATTAAAAATCAGAAGAAACTTGCCAGACTCCAACGGTGTCTGTCCCGAAAGTCAAAGGGCAGTAACCGCTGGGAAAAAGCGAGAATCCAAGTGGCCCGTCTCCATGAACACGTCGCCAATCAGAGGAATGATATGTTTCATAAACTATCTACCAATCTTGTACGGGACTACGACCTGATTGCGATTGAAGATTTGGCTTCGTCTAACATGGTGAAAAACCATAAACTTGCGAAAGCAATCTCTGATGCCGGGTGGGGCGAGTTCCGCAGACAGTTGCA
>ULTO01014081.1_pt1 | contig 17778 bp, 12 predicted proteins | sample 1957601 | NCBI WGS metagenome assembly ULTO01 (sample SAMEA4835734, study PRJEB28245) | human gut metagenome | biome: gut microbiome; material: fecal sample | place: Denmark | collected 2008 | reverse complement strand
TCCGATCTGATAAAAGCATTGCAGGATGACCTGCTGGATGTGATATATGCGTATCTTCCCTTTTATAAAGCGGGATATGAATGCGAGTTGTTTGCAGTAGATGATCTGATATTGGCTACGGGCTTTCAAAACGGCAGATATGAAAAAGGAATATCAAAGAAGGAACTTGTGGATTCTAAGTATCTGTATTGTAATTTCGCATTACAGGAGGTGGGGCTGTTTATAAAAGAACTGTTTCCGCCCCATTATCAGTTTGGCTTTGAAATAGATAACAGCACAAAGCTGATCCCCTATCTGCTGGAATTTGACGGTATCAGTTTTATACCGGAAAGCATAGCCGCTCCATATATTGCCAAAAAACAGCTGAAGAGGATAAAGCTTTTGGATTTTGACCCGCCTAAGATTAATTGTTATAAAATGTATAAGGCGGGTAATAAAAAGGAAGAAGTATTTTAAGAAGACAGTAATATTGATTATTGGATTCTAAATTTTTCTACTTCTTCTTCTGTAAGCGGTCTGCCTAATTTATTAAAATGTTCCAATAATTTTTGCCATTCATATTTCTTTCCGTCTGAAGGTTCGGTCAGTCGACCGTCTTTTGTATAATAAGCTATATCGTGTGTTAAATCCACCGGTTTTTTAGCCATTGCTAACATAATCACCACCTACTTTTTAATATATTTGTTTATTAATCTTTGTGCAGAATCTTCAAAAATAACCAATCTTTTGTTCCATACCTCTACTGCATTCAGTTTTACACATATGCCTTTAAGACATATAAATTTATTCACATATGATCTCCAGATAACCTTTAATATTGGCCTTATCGATCTCAGGCATGATGCCGTTATTGGGATCATAGTATTTGCCGTCATAGCCTACCAGATAGTGGGAAAACCTTCCCAAATTTTCCATGATGATGCAGCATTTCGGCAGCTCCACATCCTTCCCTCTTGTATAAATGATCTTGTTGGAATGCCTGATTCCCACATAATCTAAGGAAGAAACGATTTTTGCCATATTTGCCTGCCACTCTCTGCAATGCATAACATTGCTGGCTTCTTCAATGGTAATGCCGGCGATCATGGCAAAGCAGGTTTGTCCGCAAAGACCGTCCCATGGCTGGATAATGATGTTCATGCCGTCGATTTTCCGGATGGGATTTTCATAGGAGTAAGGACTGGCCTTTAATTCACAGCTCTCCCTTCCGTTTACGGAAAAGACAACGGAACAATAAGCGTTTTCCGTAAGCCCTTCCGATTGTTCATCGGTCAGGGGAATGTTATAATAACCGTTCTTCAAAGGGGAAAGGTTACAGTCGAAGGTCATATTATCATTTACCGTAACATGTACGGGAATTCTTCCTACATTATCTTCGCATATCTCCCACACGTTAAAAGGAATTGTAATGTATTTCTTCTCTTCTTCATTCAAAAATTTACCCTCAAAAATATACTCCATAACAAATACCTCTCTTAAATTGATATTTCGGTCCGGCTTATAAATGCAAAATATGACCATGTTTTCTTAAATTATAACAAGATAGAAAAACAAGTTCCAGTATATTTCATAAAATTAAGTATTCTATAGGAAAAAAAATTGGATTTCACATTCTGAACACAAAAATTACATAGATAAAACACACAATCTTAAAAAGCAGAACACAACTTTTTAATAGAATTTTTATAAATTACAACAAAGGAGGTAGCCTTAATGACGGAAAATTTAATTTTCCCCAAAAAGTTATTATCAAAAACAGGAGGATTTTTAAAACGGCATAAAATATTTTCGGTATCTGTGGTACTTATTATAGTTTTCCTTATGTTGGGCATTCATTTCTATAAAAAATTGAATGTTATAAAAGACGTGTCCGTAATGAACGAACCCGTTTCATCGCCTCTTACCAGGATGGATCTGACTTCATCCGTAAGCCTTACGGGAAATATTGCCAGCAGGGATGAAAGAAGTGTGACCACATCTTTAACGGGAACGGAAATAAAGGAAGTAAATGTGGGCGTAGGGGACTATGTCAATGCGGGAGATGTGATCGTTACTTTTGACAGCTCCGGCCTGGAAAGGGAACTGGAAACTGCAAAGGATAATGCGGCTTTAAATAATTTAAAGAGCGGAAAAACTTTAGAGGATGCGGCAGAGGCTGTGGCGGATGCAAAAGAAACATATGCATCGGAGGCAGCAGGGCTTAAGACAGATGTAAATACCGCATTGGATCATTATAATCAGATGGTTTCCAAGCGGGACGGTGCATTGACTGACTATCAAAACGCCCAGGCGGCAGTCAGCGCAGCGCAGGATCGATATGACAGCCTGAGAGCTCAGGCGGAAAGCGAAGGCTGGCAGGCAAAGGTCTCGGATGCAAAGGCCGTTTTAGACAGTGCCCAGGCGGAATATGACAAAGCTGTAGCTGTTACGGATATAGACCTGACAGGCAGTTTATATGACAATCTGCAAAATGCCCGGGCCGGTTACCAGGATGCAGTTGCTAAGTATGAAACGCCTTTAAGCCAGGCGGAAAATGAACTGGCGGAAGCAAAGCAGAGAGAAAGCCAGGCCATGGCGTCTTATGAGGAATATAAAAGTCAGGCAGACGCCGCATACGGAGCTTATTACGGAAGGCTGAACGCCCAGACGTCTTCCAATGAAAAGAACGCCAAACAGATTGAAAAATCCCAGGATAATTATGAAATTACGGCCTTAGAGCAAAGCAACAATAAGAAAACCCAGGAGGACCAGCTTCAGGAGGCGGAAGAGAAATTGGGAAAAACGGTGGTTACCGCTCCCATAAGCGGTGTGATCACTGCAATAAATGTGGAAGAGGGGGACGTATATAACGGGGAAACACTGTTTGTTATTCAGGATATGGAACACTTCGTTGTAGAGGCCTCCGTGGACGAATACGACATTTCAAAGATCAGCAAAGATTTGAAAGCGGTCGTTAAAACGGACGCCACGGGAGATGAACAGCTTAAGGGAACGGTCTCTTTTGTTGCACCAACACCGAACAGTACGGCTTCTTCAGGGGGAAACACGGGAACGGCCAATACTTCTCCCACTTATAAGGTCAGGATTGATCTGGAAGACTATGATGAACGGCTGCGGGTGGGCATGACTGCAAAAACAAGCATTATTCTGGATTCCAGAGAAAATGTCTTTGCTGTTGCCTATGACTGTGTGCAGACGGATGAAGAAGGAAACAATTACATAGAAGTGCTGGATGAGCCAACTGGAAATCACGGGAATGAAGATTCCGAAAATGGTAATCCAACAGGCAAAGGTCCCGGGAATAGAAATTTCTCAGACGCTTCCATAGATACGGATAATGCAGGCGGGAAAACGGGAGCTTCCAGGAAAATTTTTGTGGAAAAGGGAATGGAAAGCGATTATTATGTTGAGATCATCAGCGATGAACTGACGGAAGGGATGCAGGTCGTAACAACAATTTCCAAAAGCAGCAATACAGAAGGCGGATTTATGTTTGGAGAAGAAACGGAATTTATATATGAAGGACCGGGCGGCGCAGTAACGATCGAAACAGAAGAAGGACCTGTAGGAGCGCCGGCAGGAGGCCCCGGCGGGGGAGGATTTTAAACTATGAGCAATATGTTAAATCATGCCGCTGATACTGCAAATGACGGGGCCGGCGGGATAAACAGAGAAATCATGCTGGAATTAAAGAATATCCGTAAAAGTTTTTACGTGAATCTGCCAAACGAGCTGGAAGTATTACACGGTCTGGATCTGAAGGTATACAAAGGGGAATTTATTTCCATTGTAGGGGCGTCCGGTTCCGGGAAGACCACTCTTATGAATATTATCGGTATCTTGGACCGGCCCACAGACGGCTGTTATCATTTGGATGGGCTGGATGTGGAAAAGGCGAAAGATAAAGAGTTGTCAAAGATCAGAAATAAAAAGATCGGTTTTGTTTTTCAGACCTATAATCTGGTGGCGAGGACCAGCGCTCTGAAAAACGTGGAGCTGCCCATGCTGTATGGAGGGATGGCAAAAAGGGAGAGGAACAGGCGGGCAAAGGAACTGCTTTCCCTGGTGGAAATGGAAGACCGCATGAGCCATAATCCCGATGAACTCTCAGGAGGACAGAAACAGAGGGTTGCCATTGCCAGGGCCATGGCAAACGATCCATCCATTATTTTGGCCGACGAACCTACAGGCGCCCTTGATTCCAAAACCGGGCGGATGATCATGGATATTTTCCATAAGCTTCACAAGGAGCAGAATAAGACGATCATTCTGATCACTCATTCTGAGGAGCTTGCGGCGGAAACGGAACGGATCATTACCATGAAGGACGGGGAGATCACAGGGGAAAGGAGAAAGGAAACATGCTGATTGCCGAAAATATCCTTCTGGCCCTCACAGGGTTGAAATCTAACAAAATGCGGGCATTTCTGACGATGCTGGGAATTATCATCGGAATTGCTTCGGTAATTGCCATTATGACGGTGGGTAATTCCCTGAATATTTCCGTTGCCTCCTCCATGCATGAAATGGGAGCCGACAATCTGACCGTGGGATTAAAGAAAAAAAGCAACGGAGGAGAGGTAACCGCGGAAGGAATGCGGTTTGGCGCCGGAAACAGGAGGGCGATGACGGAACAGGATTATATTACCGATGAAATGCTGGATGCTTTTAAGGATGCCTACGGGGAGAAGATCGATACGCTGTCCATCAGTGAATCTGCGGGAAGCGGAACCGCAGAGGACGGACAGCTTTCGGCAAACGTAAGTATGACCGGGGTCAACGAAGGATACTTAAAGATCAATAAGCTTACGCTTTTAGCAGGGAGGAATCTGACCGAGAGAGATCAAAAGGAGGGGAGAAAGGTAGCAGTGGTATCGAATAAGCTTGTGGATAAGCTGTTCGGAGGAGATTATGACGCTGCATTGGAAAATACGGTAGATATTAACATCGGTAACAGATATTATGGTTATACCATCGTGGGTATTTACAAATATGACGAAGACGCAGTATTTATGAGTGAGTCGGAAGAGGATATTGTCACAGAAGTATATCTTCCCTTAAAGGCGGCAAAAAATCAGAACCATTCAGAAGAAGGCTATACGCAGTTTACTGTGGTCACGGCCGCAGGTACGGACAATAACAGTTTTATGGAAGACATCAAGTATTTTTTTAATGTGTATTACGCAAGAAACGAAAACTATGAGATCAACGTTACCAGCATGAAGGATATGATGGAGGAAATGACAAAAATGTTATCTACCATATCCATAGCGATTTCCATTATTGCAGGGATCTCCCTCTTGGTAGGGGGGATCGGCGTCATGAATATCATGCTGGTGTCCATTACAGAAAGGACAAGGGAGATCGGAACGAGAAAGGCATTGGGCGCTTCTAACGGTTCTATCCGGCTGCAGTTTATAACAGAGGCGATCGTCATATGTTTAACAGGCGGGTTTATAGGAATTGTCCTGGGACTTCTATTAGGAACCGCCGCTACTTCCCTGCTGGGATATGAAGCCGCGGCGTCCATGGGCAGTATTGTATTCTCCGTAGGTTTCTCTGTATTGATCGGCGTATTTTTCGGATATTATCCGGCAAATAAGGCGGCAAAGATGAGCCCTATCGAAGCCCTGCGGTATGAATAAATTTTAGAAGGCAAAAACAATTATTGCTTTTTCCTATCCATAAAATCATCCACATTATCTATGGTAACCTTGGAATAGGGAAGATAAATATATCTGTCATTTTGAAATTCGATTTCTTCCAGCCCTTTTCCGGAAATAAGGGCAGCGGCCAGCTCTACCATAGCTGCGGATTGTCCTTCCTTATCATTATATATCGTTCCGGCCAGCTCCGAATCCGCAACTGCCGAAAGGCCTACGTCCGTGCCGTCAATTCCGAAAAATACAGGCAGGGCGGATTCGGTGTAATTTAATTTTTTATAAGCGTCCATTGCGCCTAGAGCCATATCGTCATTATTTGCCAAAACAAGTTCGATCTCATTCTGATGCTGGCCGATTATCTGCATCATCCGGTTCTGGGCTTGGGCGCGATTCCAGTTTGCAATGCCATAGCCCAGTTTTTCAAGCTGGATGCCGTTATTTTTCAGGGTATTCACGGCGCTTTCCGTCCGGATAATGGCATCCTGATGACCCGGTTCTCCTTCCAGTACCACATATTGGATGATTCCGTCCCTGTTCCGGTCTATCCGCTTATTTGCAAGTATGGCGTCTGCGGCCATTTCGCCCTGCATGGTGCCTGATTGCTTTGCATCTGCGCCCACATAATACAATTCATCCCAGCGCATCATGTCTTCCGCAACAGGCTCCCGGTTAAAAAATACGATCGGAACATTATTTTCTTTGGCGATATCAATGATCTCCGAAGGGTCTGTCCTGTCTACCAGATTTACAAAAAGGATATTACAGCCGGCGTCGATCAGTTCCTCTACCTGGTCATCCTGTGTCCGCTGCGAGCCTGCCGCATCCCGGACTGCAATGGTAATTTCGAGATCATCGTTTTCCAGTTGATCAAACTGTTCCCTGAGACAGGTATTTAACTGGCTTAAAAAGGTATCGCTCTGGTCATAATATGTTATTCCCACATAGAGCTTGTTTTTGGCCGCGGGCTGCTGTTTTCCACAGCCCCATAAAAAACATATACACAGGAAAAAAAGGATAGCTGATATATGGATCTTTTTTGCTCTCATAAAAACCGCTCACTTTCTTTTCTTTTATCCAAAGGCTTTACTGACTCATTGTAAAAATAATTTCCTGATTTTGGGGAGAAAACAATTCCTCTCTGTGGATCACAAAGTAAGAAACGGTTTCACTTTTTACTTCAAAAAAGGGATATCCGAGACCTTCTGCCGCCGCCGTCACGCTTTGATAACCCATGTTAAATTCATCGGGCACAATAAGGCATTGGACAATTCCCGTATCCAGGTAATAAATTGCTTCTGTAGAATTTCCGATTCCGTATACCAGGGCTCCGTGGAGATTGTTATGCAGGGAATATTCCCCGGCAGCTGTCAGGCTGCTGTCATCAAGGGCAATGACAATATCTACCTTGGACTGCTTGTCCAGGGAATTTTCTTCATTTTCCCCGAAGGAATCGGAAACAGACCAGAGAACATCGACGCCGGTATCCTTTAAAGCATCTTCTATTCCTCGCATTCGGCTGACATCAGCTTCCGAATTGGAGTTTTCCATAACGATGCCCAGGGTCTTTTCTTCTAAGCTGCCGCTGTAATCTTTTAGAAGTTCCTCCGCTAACGTCCTGCCCATGGCATAATTATCGGGTTTTACGGCCGGAATGCCGGATGACTCCCCGTCTTCCCGGGCGGCGCATTCCACCAGTATAACAGGAACCCTGTTTCTGACCTTCTTCAATGATTTTTCTGCATCAATTCCCGGAGCAGGCTGCAGGATCACTGCGTCAGCACCGTTTTCAATCTCATCCCTTATGATATCAAGTTCCTCTTCAACGGTCAGGATCTTTCCTGTATTCACAATAAAGACATCGACCCCTTTATCCTGGGCTGCCATTTTGAGACCGTATTTGAATGCGGACCATTGGCTGTCATCGGAATGCTGCACGATCACGGAAATTTTTTTAAGGGGCCTGCCGTTTTTTTCCCGTATCATGATAAATGCCAGTATGACCACCATGACGCCCAAAACGATTTCAGTTAAAATAAATAGTTTTTTGTTGTTCTTCATTCCTGTTTATCCTGTAATTCCTTGTCAAAGATTTCTTTATGGCTGAACATGTATCCCTTTTCGAGTATTTCTTTGTTTTCTTCCGTATAGGCAATTGCCGGAATGCGGATGGAAACAGTCGTGCCTTCATCCAATTCGCTTTCGACTATAAGGCCGTAGTCTTTTCCAAAAAGAATCTGAATACGGTTATTGACATTGATAAAACCGACGCCGGAACCATGCTTATGTATCTGGGTGCTGTCCGTCAGTAAAAGGCTTACCTCTTCCTCTGACATGCCGATCCCGTTATCCGATACGGAAAGAATAATATTTCCGTCTGTCAGTCTTCCGGTTATTTTAATTTCCCCGCAGTCATCCATACTGTTGATTCCATAATTAATGGCATTTTCCAGGATGGGCTGCAAAACCAGTTTTACAGTGCAATAAGAATAAATCGTTTCATCCACATCAAAAACAAAAGAAAATGCGTTTTTGTAACGGATTTTTTGGATGTTCATATAGCTTTGGGCATGCTGCAGTTCGTCTTTCACGCTGATAACGGTATGTCCTTTGGAAAGGCTGATGCGGAAAAGCTTTGCCAGTTCTGATATCATAAATACCGCATCGTCATTTCTTTCTCCTTCGACCATCCAGATAATGGAGTCCAGCGCATTATACAGAAAGTGGGGATTGATCTGGCTCTGCAGTGCGTCCAGCTCGCTTTTCCGTCTTTCATTCTGTTCCAAAACGATTTCATGCATAAGGTTGTCGATCTGTTCATAGGAATGCTGTATGGAGTATCCCAGATGCCTGATTTCCGGGGAACCGCCGATATAGATTTCCGGTTTTTCCCCTGCTTCATATTCCCGTACCGAGTCGTCCAATTTTAAAATAGGGCTGGAGATCCTTGAGGAAACAATACGGTTAACCACTGCTAACATCATTCCCATTAAAAGCATGAGCATAAGAATAAAGTACCTGACGTTAAACATATCTTTGGTAAATGTGGAATCAGGGATTACCCCTACCAGCTTCCAGCCTGTATAGCTGACGGTACTGACAATGACGGTACGGCGTTCCCCGTCAAGGGTTTCGTTGTAAACACCGTCCTTATATTTGGCGATGGTTTCGCTGTTTTCATTAAAAGTTCCGTTGCTGATCTGCATCTGCCGCATATGATAGATAATCTGTCCGCTGCCGTCGCATAAATAATAGTACTGGCCGTTATTCGATGTGTTGATCTGCTTCATCATTCGTGATATGCTGCTGTAATCCATGTCGACAAGCAAGACGCCGGACAAGGGAATGCCGTTATCCGTCAGATCGACCGCACGGCTTAAGGAAATTACCCAATAATAGCGCCTTGTGGTATCGTCAAACAAATTCTGGATATGAGGTGTGGAAAAGTGCATATTTTCCACCTTTGCCATAGCCTGCTGATACCAGTCCTGCCTGGTAACGTTGGGGTCTTCTTTCTGTAATGCCACCGGTTCCGCCGCCATCAGGCTGCCGTAGTTATTGTATATTGCAATACTCCGCAGATTATCCTGGTTTGATTCATATATCAGATTCATTCCCCGCTGGATATTGTTATCCTGGTGGGAAAAATCCTCTTCTTTTATGACATTATAATAAACGGCATCGGATATCTGCCGCATACTGATGAGATAATCCTCCAGATTTTCCTTGGTCTGTTCCATCAGCTTTTCCGTATTCTGTATGATTTCCTGACGGGATAAAGCAGAAAACCGGATGTAGAGCACAATTCCCAAGATCAGCATGACGGAAATGGATATGGTGGAGAAAGCGATCATGATCAGGGACTGCATTCCCCGGGGTTTTAATTTTTCTATATGCCGCAGATGATTAATTTTCACTTTCCCCATGCCTCTCTCTGTATTTGGAAGGAGATACCCCGAATTTCCTTTTAAATACATAACTAAAATAATTGGGATCCGCATATCCCACATTTTTTGCAATGATATAGCTTTTTTCATTTGTCTCGATCAGCAGTCTGGCAGATTGCTCCATGCGGTAATCCGTCAGATAGGTAACAAAGGAATGTCCGGTTTTCTTTTTAAAAAGAGTGGAAAAATAAGAATTCGATACGCCCAAAACCTTGCAGATGCTGTCTAAGGAAAGCTCTTCATCGGTGTAGTGGCTGCGAACATATTCCTTAGCGCTGTCTACAAAGGACTGTGCCGATTTGTTCCGCACGCTGATCAATTTCTCCCGGAAGGAGAGGCAGGTGTCCACAAGCCATCTGCGCAGCGCATCCGGTTCCAGTTCGAGAAGATTGTCATAGAGAGCCTTCATATCTTCTGAAAAACCTTCCGCAGTAATATCGTTATTGATCGAAAACTGATATAAAGCGCTGATCAGTTCCATAATGTCTATGTTATGCTGCTGGAGAGATTTGTCCGGAAAAAGGGTATGATTTAAATATTTATCCACAGCCTTGATAACTTCCGGGGCAGAGCCTAAACGGATCATTTTGAAAAGGCCGGATAATTCCGTATCGTTTGCCGGACCGGATTTATTGATCTCCCGGGGAGCAATTTCCTTCATGTTAATTGCCTTTGAGGAGCCGTAAATTACCCTGTAGGATACAGCCTCTCTTGCTCCGGCGTAGGACTGCGGCAGCTGGGAGATGTCTTCGCAGACCCTGCCGATCCCTATGGTAACCACAGCCCCGATCATAGAATAGGCATACTTACAAAATTTGTCACAGTCATCGGTCAATGCCGAAACTTCCTTTTCATTCTTTAACTGCGGTATCAAAACAATATTGCCGAGATAAGAAAAACACTTTGCCTGCCATTTTTCAGCCAGACGTTCCCTGGCCTGCTTGGTTACGGATGCGGATAAAAGCAGGGGATTCATATCTTTTGGTATCTGACTGGATGAAGTATGGATAACGAGGCAGCAGAAAAAAGGTCCCGAAAATACGATCTGATAATCGGAAAGGTACTTGGAAATTTCATCTTCACGGATTTTTCCCTCGATCAGTGAAGTATAAAAATTAGTCTGTAAAAGGGGCAGGGACTCCAGATAATACTGCTGTAAAATTTCTACATTGCGCTTTTCGGCTATTTCCTGGTCCAATTTCATTTTAAGCTGAGTAAATACATTGGTCAATTCAACGGAATTGACAGGCTTTAAAATATAGTCTTCCGCTTCAAGGTGGATAGCTTCCTTGGCATATTCAAACTCATCAAATCCCGTAAAAAACAAGATCTTGATGGTTGGAAATTCTTTTTTGATCCGATTGGATAATTCCATACCGTCCATAAAGGGCATTTTGATATCCGTCATCACAACGTCGGGCTGGAGTTCTTCCACCATTTCAAAAGCCTTTATGCCGTTATTGGCATATCCGGCTATGGAAAATCCCAGCTCCTCCCAACAGATTTTTTTCATGATGACCTGTATTACCTCTTCTTCATCATCTACCAGAAGCAATTTATATTTATCCATATTTTTTCTCCCAGCGCTGACATTTCCGACCGACTTTGCAATATTATAACAAAGGCTTTCCGTGATGTAAATATCAGCGAAAATATAAAAATACCAAAAGAGCCAGAAGAAAAGATCCGGCTCTTTTGATGACGATTTAAGTTTATTTTTTCTGTACATATTTTAAGCAGTCAAGCGTTACGGCTACCAGGATGATGATACCCGAAAATACAAACTGGAGGTTTGTATCGATACCGAGGATAGTCAGCGAGTAGGTAAGCGCCGTAAAAATAAATACGCCCACAACCACGCCTGAAATCTTACCGATACCTCCGGTAAAAGATACACCGCCTACTACGCAGGCCGCGATGGCATCCATTTCCCAGCCCTGACCGTAAGCGGCGGAACCGGAACCGACCATTCGCGCGCATTCCAGCCAGGAACCGAAACCGTAAAGAATGCCTGCCAAAACAAAGGCTCCCACGGTCACGCGGAATACGGAAATACCCGAAACCGCTGCAGCATCCGGATTTCCGCCTACGGCAAAGAGGTTTTTGCCGAATGTGGTTTTATTCCAGATAAACCATACGATTGCAATTGCCGCCGCCGCCCAGAGAATGATGGTGGGGAATCCGTTTATCTTCGGAATGATCATATTGGGGATCTCCGATTCAATGGCGCCGAATGACACACCCTTTGTAGCGTAAGTAACCAGTCCGAAAATAACCAGCATATTTGCCATGGTGGAAATAAAGGGGTGCATTTTGAATTTTGCGGTAAAGAACCCTGAAATTGTAGTAAAGAATGTACATAACAGCACACATACAACCAATGCAAGGATTACCTTTGCCGCAACAGGCAGACCCGAAAAATCAAATATATGTCCGAAAACAGCCCCTGTATTGATCCCCTTATGCATAATGATGGTGGCTGCCGTCATACCCATACCGACCATACGGCCGATGGAAAGGTCCGTACCCGTAAGAAGGATCAATCCTGCTACCCCGAGGGCAAGGAACATACGGGGCGACGCCTGCTGTAAAATATTTAAAACATTGTTATAAGTAAGCAGCGGAGCATTTTTTACAATGGGAGTGATAATGCACAACATGATAAAAATTAGGATGATGGCGATATATAGACCGTTCTGCAGTAAAAAAGCCCTGCGGTTAAAGGTATATTTATAATTTTCCCATTTCTGCGCCCGTGTTTCCATAAAGGTAAATTTCGACATGCGTAAAAGGTCGATCAGATGATATTTATAGGCATATGCCGCATGTTTTCTGTCTTTTATCTGTTGAAGTTCTTTTTCCAGCTGCATTTTGGCATCAAAGAGCCGGTTTTTGTAAACATATTTTTCGTCCTTTATTTCCTGATGGTCGGAAAGCTTTGAAATCGTCGCCTGATGTTCTTTTTCCAGTTCCGCTGTTTTTTGGCGGTATTTCTCCCTTGCCGCAATTTTTTCCTGCTCGCAGCTTTTCTTTACGTGCTCGTAGTAATCCTGGTTGAAATGCTGCTTTATATAGTTTTCCGCATCAGCGATCAATTTTGAAATTGCATCCTTGTTCTTTGCTTCTACGGCTTTTGCCTTTTCCAGCTCAGTCCTGTCTTCGGCAATTATCTTTGTCTTCTCTTCCTTTGTAAGAGCAGCGTCCCGCTTTACTCTTTCAATATGACTTTGAAGAGAGAGAACTTTTTGCGTTCCATCCGCCCTGAGACCATCGATCTCTGCCTGAATCTTACCAACGTAATCTTCAATGGGCTGACGCAGCTGTGTCTCCTGTTCCGTCGTAAGAATTACATCGTTATTATTTGCCATATTTTTTCATCTCCCTCTTTATAGGTATTTTGCGCTAAGTCTTAGAAGTTCTTCCTGATTTGTTTCCTTCGTATTGACAATACCCGAAAGGCGTCCGTTTGACATTACGCCGATCCGGTTTGTAATGCCCAGGATTTCCGGCATTTCGGAAGAAACAACTATAATGGCATTTCCCTTCTTAGCCATATTAATGATCAATTCATAAATTTCATATTTTGCGCCTACATCGATTCCTCTTGTGGGTTCATCCATCATGAATACCTGCGGACTGCGTTCCAGCCATTTCCCCAGGATGACCTTTTGCTGGTTTCCGCCGGAAAGGCTTGAGATCATATCATCCGGTCCCATACATTTTGTGTGCATGATCTTGATTTCTTCTGCAGTGGCTTTTATCATCTTGGAATCCGAAAGAGCAATTCCCGATTTATATTGTTCCAGATTAGCAATGGTGGTATTAAAAGTAAGGTCGCCTTTAAGGAACAGACCGTTTGCCTTCCGTTCCTCCGTGACCATGGCAAAACCGTGTTCCATAGCCTCCCTGGCATTGGTAAAATTCATCAGCCGGTTGTTAAAATATACACGTCCCGCCGCCCTGGTCCTTACGCCGAATATGGTTTCTAAAAGCTCCGTGCGTCCGGCGCCTACCAGACCGTAAAGTCCGAAAATTTCTCCCTTTCTTACATCAAAAGAAATATCCTGTAAGTGAGGCTCAAATTTTGTGGACAGATGCTGAACGGATAAAATAACTTCAGCCGGCGTGTTATCCACCGGAGGAAAACGGTTTTCAAGGGAACGGCCTACCATAGCCGCGATCAGCTCGTTCATATCCGTTTCTTTGCTGTTTTTTGTCATGACCAGGTTGCCGTCGCGCAGCACGGATATTTCGTCGCATATTTCAAAAATCTCATCCATTTTGTGTGAAATATAAATTAAAGAGATACCCTGTGCTTTTAACATACGCATCATTTCAAAAAGCTTATCAACCTCCTGCACTGTCAGCGAGGAGGTGGGTTCATCAAGAACGATAACTTTTGAATTATAGGAAATCGCTTTGGCAATTTCACACATCTGCCTCTGGGATACGGACATATTCCGCATGGGCTGGGTCAGGTTCACGGTCATGCCCAGCTTTCTAAAGAGTTCGAACGCTTCCTTTTTCATCCTGCCTTCATCAACAATTCCCAGAGAGTTTACAGGATAACGTCCGAGGAATAAATTATCGATCACATTTCTTTCCAAACACTGGTTTAGCTCCTGGTGAACCATTGCAATACCGTTTTCAAGAGCATCCTTGGGGCCTGAAAAAGTGATTTCTTTTCCTTCCAGAAAGATTTTGCCTTCATCTTTTTGATAGGTACCGAAAAGACACTTCATCATCGTTGATTTTCCTGCGCCGTTTTCGCCCATAAGACCCATAACCGTCCCGCGTTTCACATCCAGGTTGATGCGGTCTAAAACCCTGTTTCTGCCGAAGGACTTGCTCAAACCGCGTATTGATAAGACAATGTCATTTTTCTTATCTGCCATATTTGCCTCCATGGGTCAAGCGAACATGCCTGCATGTTCATTTGACTTTCAAATCAAGGTTGAAAGATTTTCTTTCAGCCTTTACTCCTGTATCTGTTTCATAATTACCGTTTTCAGCCATACGCCATTAGGATTCAGGTGCCGGAAGAAACCTCCCGGCACCTGATAAAGATTACTGACTCAGTAATGCTGTATAAGAAGCTGCGTTATCGGTCTTAACCATGTTGATAGCAAATGCGTCATACTGGTTAGGATTTCCAAGGCGGTTGGTAATATTGGATTCTGTCTGTCCGTCGCCTCCGATGTAATCGATATCCAGGTTCAGAAGATCGTCATAATTCTGAAGCAGCGGCTGGTAAGTTGAGCTTAAGAAGTTATCAGAAGCATTGTAAATATTCAGCCATACCTTCTTTGTTGCATGTGTGCTTTCGTCAAGCTGTGCCGATACAGGCTCATAAACCTTTGTAGAATCCGTGAAGTCCTGGTAGTTATCAGCAGTAACCGCAACATTTAATGCGTAGTAGGAACGTTGGTCTGCATTGTATACATAAACATCGCTGGATAAAACGTTTCCTGCTTCATCTGCCGTACCGATACCGGTATCAATGTCAACGCCGTCAAGTGCATTACGAAGAACACGAAGTGTCAGATATGCCTGTACATCCGCATGCTGGCTGATCGTTCCACCGTAGCCTTCTGCAATGGCTGCAACCGCATCGTTGTTTGCATCATAGCCGAAGGTAGGAACGTTGTTATCCTTGGACCATGCGTTGAACATGGACATTCCCATTCCGTCATTGTTGGATACAACTATATCAATGTCGTCGCCAAAGGAAGAAGACCATGTGCCGATAGCGTTACCTGCCGTAGCAGCATCCCATGTAGCGCCTGCGGAATTCTTCATTTCCTGGGAAGCAAGCTCGCGGACCGTATACTGTTTTCCATTGATTTCCATGGTTCCGTCCTGTACGGCTGATGCAGATCCGTCTGTGTTGGTACCTACGGGATCACTGTTGATGTTGCCGTCTTTGTCAACAGCTGTGCCGAGGGCTTTGCGGACGCCTCTTGTACGTGCGATGGAGTCGTTGTGTCCGATATCGCCGATGGCAAGAACATAGCCGATAACGCCGTCGCCGTTACGGTCGATCTGATCGATATTTGCCTCAATGTATTCTTTAACCATTGTTCCCTGAAGTTCTGCACCTTGATTTGCGTCAAACCCCACATAATATGTATTGCCGTTAAATGTGAGGGCTGCCATGTCTAATTCTCCGGTAGAGCTGTTAGAAGGCTGGCGGTTAAACCATACCAGAGGTTTATCTTTGTTTGCTACATCCGATGAAGCCCCGCCGTCTGCCGTGGGAGTTTCTTCCGGTGCTGCAGGGGTCTCTTCCGGCGCTGTACCCGCATCATCGGGCTGTGCAGTGCCTGCGTCCGTTCCGCAGGCAACAAGTGAAAAGCTGAGTATTGCTGCCATTGTCGCTAAAGCTAATTTTTTCTTCATAAGTTTCTCCTTTCTGATAATGCGCATTTAGCACATTTATTGTTCATATTGACAGTATATGCAGGGTGTCCGGGAAATAACATAGAATATTTTTTTCTTGTCATTGAAATTTTTAAGATTTTGTTGGGTATATTTAACAATATTTGCCATGGTTTTCGCTTTTTATTGGAAGTTTTATCTTATATTTGGCAAATAAACGGCTATTTTACATAAAAAAGGCGGTAAGCAGGCAGGGGAAAACAAAAGAAATTAATGAAAGTAAGAGCCGGGAAGATTGTTGAAAAGAAAGGAACAGTAATGTTATAATATATTGACGCATATCTAATTTACTAATGATTATAAAGGGGGTAACAAACAAAATGGATATTGGAATTATCATTGCCATCGCAGTGGCTGTAGTTGTAATTCTGGCTATTTTAGCCAGCGGGTACGTAAAGGCTCCGCCGGATATCGCCTACATTATTTCGGGCTTTAAAAAAGAGCCCAAGATCTTGATCGGACGGGCGGGCATCAGGATTCCTTTTTTAGAAAGAAAGGATAATCTGATCGTAAAACAGATCAGTGTAGATATTAAGACCAACGGGTATATACCTACATTGGATTTTATCGGCGTTGATATTGATGCCGTTGCCAAGATCAGGGTAAAAACCGATGAGAACGGCATTAAGTTAGCAATGAAGAACTTCCTGAACATGCGGGAGGAACAGATCGTGGTAGCCCTGACCGATTCCTTACAGGGTAACATGCGTGAGATCATCGGTACGGTTAAGTTAAAAGAGTTGTGTACAGACCGTAAGAAATTCGGCGATGAGGTTCAGGGAAAGGCCCAGAATGATATGAATGCCCTGGGTATTGAGATTATTTCCTGTAACATTCAGAGAATTGATGATGAAAAGGGTCTGATCGTAGCTTTAGGTCAGGATAATATGTCCCAGATCCAGAAGGATGCTTCCATTGCAAAAGCCCAGGCGGACAGAGACGTTGCCATTGCGGAAGCTGAGGCAAAGAAGGCTGCCAATGAAGCGGAGGTTCTTGCCAATACGGATATTGCCACAAGGCAGAATGAGTTGCGCATCAAACAGGCAGAGCTTAAGAAAATGTCCGATATCAAGCAGGCGGAAGCGGATGCGGCTTATGAAATCCAAAAGGAAGCACAGCGTAAGACCATTGAGGTAACCAGTGCGGAAGCCAATATCGCAAAGCAGGAAAAGGAAATTGAGCTAAAGAAAAAGGAAGCAGAAGTAAAAGAGCAGGAACTTTCCGCAACCATTAAGAAGCAGGCGGATGCTGATAAGTACAGACAACAGCAGATGGCAGATGTGGAACTTTATAAGAGACAGAAAGATGCGGAAGCCCGGAAGTTTGAGATGGAAAGAGAAGCCGAAGCCATGAGGATCAATGCGGAGGCGAAGAAATACCAGGCCGAGCAGGAAGCGGAAGGTATCAGGGCAAAGGGTATTGCAGAAGCCGAAGCCATTAAGGCAAAGGCTATTGCGGAAGCCGAAGGTATTGACAAAAAGGCGGAGGCTATGGCTAAGATGAAGGACGCTTCCATTCTGGAAATGTATTTCAACATTCTGCCGGATATTGCAGCCAATGTGGCGAAGCCTTTGGAGAGCATCGACAGGATTACCATGTATGGCGAAGGCAATACGGCTAAGCTGGTAGAGGACATTACCAAATCCACCACACAGATCACGGAAGGCCTGACCCAGAGTCTGGGATTTGATATTAAATCTGTGCTTGCGGGAGCTTTAGGAGCGAAAGTGCTG
>ULTO01044134.1_pt1 | contig 17780 bp, 18 predicted proteins | sample 1957601 | NCBI WGS metagenome assembly ULTO01 (sample SAMEA4835734, study PRJEB28245) | human gut metagenome | biome: gut microbiome; material: fecal sample | place: Denmark | collected 2008 | reverse complement strand
CCCCGCCGTTCCCATGGGAATCACATAAATGAGAATGTAGTTGCCTGCAATATTCAAGGTATTCATTAAAATGGAAATGAGCATGGTTATCCTGGAGTTACCCTCTGCCCTGAAAAGTGCCGCGGCTCCGTTATAAACAGCCAAAGGCGGAATAGATACGGCAGTGATCAGAAGATAACTTCTGGCATTGCTGTACACATCCGGCTCAATGCTGCCGAATACCGTTCCCAGCACCCATGTATGGATGCACAGATACAGGATCATGACGCCTATAGACGAAAGAAATGAAAACAGCATGAGCTGCCATGCGGCTTTGCCCGCACCCTCTTTGTTTTTCTGTCCCAGAAAATGGCCCGCCACAACTGCACCGCCGTTTGCCAAGGCGCCGAATACGTTGATCATCAGGATATTGACCGTGTCCACCAGCGATACCCCTGACACCGCCGCTTCCCCGCAGACGGAGATCATAACCGTATCCACCATGCCCACCAGCATGATCAGAAGCTGTTCCACTAAAAGAGGCAGTATTAACTTTCTCAGATCCTTATTGCTGTAAAACATTTACCCAAACACTCCCTTAAAAGCCCGGTAGGTCTTTTTCATTCCTTCATGAAAGGATGTATAAACCATTCCCAGCTCCTTTTTACTTTTCTCATTGGAATAAAGCTCCGTTTCTTCCTCATAGACTGCAAATGGCAGGGGGATTCCCTGTGCCGCAGCCTCTTTGACCGTCATCGGTATCCGGCTGCAAAAAAACGGCTGGCTGTGGCTTTCCGCCAAACGTCCTGATTCCGTCTCACTTTCATCCTCCCGCATTGCCGACTCCAGCCCCTCAATAAACAGCCTGTAATCCAGGACCTCATTCCCGCAAAGATTATATGCCTGCCCGTAAGCCTTCTTATTTAAAAGGCACTTTTCAATTGCTTCGGCCGCATCCTTAACATAAACAAACTGGAATTTCCCCGCTGCGTCGGTAATTTCCGGCAGCACATGATTTTTAAGGGCTATCTGAATAAACAGGGATTCCCTTGGCGCATAGTTATAAGGGCCATACAAAACCCCGGGGCGCAAAACAGTATACGCTATGTCTTTCTGTCCGCACACCTCTTTCAATTCCTGCTCCAGGGCAACCTTTCCCCGGATATATTCTCCCGCTTCTCCTTCTATGGAGCGGTCTTCATAAGGGGTCTCCTCATTTTTGAATCCCCGGATCCCTCTTTTATACACATCTACGGTACTGATAAAGATATACTGCTTTGTTTTCCCCGGCAGGTGCTTTACGATCGCAGCCACATCCCCCGGCGCATAGCCGCAGAAATCCACCACCGCATCGAAGGCCGTTTCCAAAGCCGCTAACTTTTCCAGCACCTTTTCATCATGGCGGTCTCCCTTTATCTGCCCGACTCCCAAATCCTCCATGGAGTAGGTCCCTCTGTTTAGTACCGTTATTTCATGCTTTTTCGCATAAAGCATGGTAAATACCCTGCCGTAAAAGTAACTGCCGCCCAATACCAAAATTTTCATAGTCTTTCCCTCATAGCTTTACTCTTGTCCTCTTCCATCCTCATTCTATTACTTTCATTTCCCAAAAACAAGTAGCCCGGCTTCCATAAATCCTCTTGAAAAACCTCTTTTGACAAAGTCCATTTTCCACAGCTTTAAACATTTCTCCATATTTCGGATATTTTTTCAGAAAATGTAAATATTTAATGCTTTTTTTACGGCAAGGTGGTATATTATATTGTTGTATGGAGGTATATAGAAATGTTTAAGACCAAAAATCCCATAAAACAGGGATTAAATATTATCATTGTAGGATGCGGAAAGGTAGGAATTACCTTGATCGAGCAGCTTTGCAAGGAAGGTCATGATATTACCATCATTGATAAAGATTCTTCAAAGATCCAGGCCCTGACCAATCTGTATGATGTTATGGGAATCGTCGGAAATGGCGCAAGCTACAGCGTGCAGATAGACGCAGGCATTGAAGGTTCTGATCTGATCATTGCGGTAACGGATTCCGACGAGTTAAATCTTTTATGCTGCACCGTGGCAAGGCAGGTGGGACATTGCGCCGCCATAGCCAGGGTACGCACGCCCGATTACAGCAAGGAAGTCAGTTATCTGAGAGAAAAACTGGGGCTTGCCATGATCATCAATCCCGAGTTAGAAGCGGCAAAAGAGGCGGCGAAGATCCTTTATCTTCCCACGGCTTTAGAGGTCAATTCCTTTGCCCACGGGCAGGCGGAAATGGTCAAATTCCGGGTTCCCGAAGGGAACCTGTTAGACGGCATGGTCATTTCCCGGTTGAGCAGCAGCGTCAGCAACAAAATATTGATCTGTGCCGTTGAACGGGACGGAGAAGTCCACATTCCTTCCGGGGATTTTATCGTAAGAAGCGGCGACATCATTTCCTTTGTAGCTTCCAGAAAGACCACGAAGGGATTTTTAGTTGAAATCGGCTTTAAGACCAATCAGGTAAAAAATACATTGATCATCGGCGGCGGCAAGGCGGCTTATTATCTCGCCCACCAGCTGCTTCATGCAGGAATTTCCGTTAAGATCATTGAAAACGACAAGGCAAGATGCGAAGAACTAAGCATTTTACTGCCTAAGGCCATTATCATCAACGGCGACGGCACCAACGAAGAACTGTTAAAAGAGGAAGGCATCGAATATGTGGAATCCTTCGTTCCCCTGACGGGCATTGACGAGGAAAATATCATGCTGACCCTTTATGCAAGGCAGGTATCCAAAGCCAAGATCATTACAAAGATCAACCGTATTAATTTTAAGGAGGTTATCAGCAAGCTGGATTTAGGCAGCCTGATCTACCCCCGGTATATTACCTCGGAAGCTATCATTGCTTATGTCCGTGCCAAAAAAGATTCTATGGACAGCAATATCGAAACCCTTTACCACATGTTTGATTACCGGGCGGAAGCCATTGAATTCCGTGTGGATAAAAAATCCGAGGTAACCGATATTTCCCTTGCTGAGCTGTCCCTGAAGAAAAACCTTCTGATCTCTTTTATCAACAGAAACGGTTCCATTATCATTCCAAGCGGCCAGGACTGCATCAAGGTAGGGGATACGGTCATGATCGTTACGACCCATACCGGTTTTAATGATATTCAGGATATTTTGGCATAACGGAGGCAGAAATGAACAGTTCGATCATTCGTTATATTTTAGGATATGTTTTAAAAATTGAAGCCATTTTGATGCTTTTACCCTGCCTGGTAGCCGTAATCTATCAGGAAAAAGAAGGATTTTATTATCTGGCTGTAGCATTTATATGCGGACTGTCCGGCCTGCTGATGGCATACAGAAAGCCGAAAAGCTTTGTCTTCTATTTAAAGGAAGGCTGTATTACCACCGCTTTAAGCTGGATTTTAATGAGTTTTTTCGGCTGCCTGCCTTTCTGGTTCAGCAGGGAAATCCCTTCCTTTACCGATGCGCTGTTTGAGACCATATCCGGTTTTACCACGACCGGCGCAAGCATTTTAAGCGATGTGGAGGCTTTAAGCCACTGCGCCCTTTTCTGGCGCAGCTTTACCCACTGGATCGGCGGCATGGGCGTTTTGGTTTTCCTGTTAGCCATCATTCCCTTAAGCGGCGGCTCCCACATTAACATCATGCGCGCGGAAAGCCCGGGCCCGTCTGTGGGAAAACTGGTCCCCAAGGTAAAATACACCGCCAGGATCCTTTATCTGATCTATCTTGGCATGACGATACTGGAAGTCGTTTTACTTCTGCTTGGTAAAATGCCCCTTTTTGATGCCCTGACCACAAGCTTCGGCACTGCCGGAACAGGCGGGTTCGGAATTAAAAATGACAGTATTATGAGTTATTCCCCGTATCTTCAGTGGATCGTAACCGTTTTTATGATATTGTTCGGAGTCAACTTCAACGCCTACTATTATGTACTGTTCCACAATCTGAAGAAGGCAATCGGCATGGAGGAGGTCAAATATTACTTTTTGATCATCCTGACTTCCATTGCCATTATATTCTTTGATATTTTAAGTATATCAAAGGGTGTCTTTGACGCGCTTACCCACGCATCCTTCCAGGTAGGCTCCATCATTACCACAACGGGGTTTTCCACAATAGATTTCAACCTCTGGCCACAGACCTCTAAAACCGTACTGGTGCTTCTCATGTTTGTAGGCGCCTGCGCGGGAAGTACCGGCGGCGGCATAAAAGTATCCCGTTTTGTCTTATTGTTCAAAACGGTCGTCAAGGAATTAAATTCCTACATTCATCCTAAAAGCATTAAAAAGATCAACATTGAAGGTAAGCCGGTGGAACATGACGTCATCCGTTCCGTCAATGTGTATTTTATTACGTTCATGGTCATATTTTCCCTGTCCGTATTTGCGATCTCCTTTGAAGGCCGGGATTTAACTACCAATTTTACCGCTGTTGCCGCCACGATCAATAACATCGGGCCCGGATTGGAGCTGGTGGGACCCACACAGAATTTCGGACTGTTTTCAGGTTTCTCCAAATATGTATTGATGTTTGACATGTTAGCCGGCAGGCTGGAGTTATTCCCCTTATTGATCCTATTCCACCCCGCCGTCTGGAAAGATCTGTTTACCTCTAAGATCAATGCCAAAAAAACAGAGGCATAAAAAACAAGGGTTGTAGCAAGAAAATCAAAAATACTGTCAGAATCCCCTGATACCGGTAGTTTTTCTTTTTCCTGCCGCACCCTTTTTTCTTTAGGTCCGTAACTGATGCATATATTTTTCTTTGGTTGCCATACCGCCCCGGATATGTCTTTCGGATTTGTTCACATCAAGAACTTTTCTTGCGCTTTTTGCCAGACCGGGATTGATCAGCACGAGGCGTTCCGTCACATCCTTATGTACCGTACTCTTACTGATCCCAAACTGTTTCGCAGTCTGACGGACGGTAGCGTTATGCTCTATAATATAATTCGCAACGCTTATCGCCCTCTCTTCAATATATTCCTTCACATGAATTCCCCTCAGAAAGCTTTTTTACATTCTATGCAGGTTTTCACGGGTATAGTCCTTAAAGTCATATACAATCAGGTAAAATACCACCGGATCGATTTTCTCCTTTTGCCCGGCTTTGATATTTGATAGCTTTCCTCGATCATTCCCTTCAAAATATCCTCCGAAATATCCGGGCAATGCTTTATGGGAATTTCGATCCAATAAACGTCCTCAAACTGGAACCCTCTCCTCAAATATCCCGATATGGCTTCATAGCAGGAAAGAGATTCCTTTTTACACCTGAATCTCACATAAGTTCCTTCCGCCTCTTCAAAAAACCAGGCAAAAACCTTTCTGTTTCCCTTATGGCTGATGACTAACTGGCTCTTATCCCGAAAGGGAGTATTCTGATAAGTATTTTTGTATGTTAAACAGTAAGATATGATTTCTTTCCGGTTCACCGGGACTTCCTCCTTTGCACAAAAAACAGCCTGACAATAATTCTCATCAGGCCGCTTTATTTTATACAACTCTTCTGACAGATAAAATGGTACGGTAAGTCGCGTTGCTGATCTTAATACCTGTTCTTTCCGTGCTGGCATGAACGATCTGGCCGTTTCCGATATAGATAGCCACATGCCCCGCATAACAGATAAGGTCTCCGGCTCTCGCCTGTTCATAAGGCACGCTGGTTCCTACAAACCTCTGGCTGGTTGAGTCCCTGGGCAGCCTGACTCCAAAATGGGCAAATACCGCCTGGGTAAATCCCGAACAATCCGTTCCGTTTGTCAGACTCGTTCCTCCATAAACATAAGGATTTCCGATAAACTGGCAGCCGTAATCGGCGATCTGTCTTCCAAGTCCGGCGTCCCCTCCTGCACCGGAGGAATCGGACGCAGGCGCATTGTTATCTGTGGCACCGGTATTTTGTCCGTTGTCATAATATTCTCCGTTTTCTCCTGTATTCCCGCCATTGCCGGCACCCGGCAGATCAGTGCCGGAAGGATCATATGTAGTCTGCCCCGCGGAACTTCCCGAAGCCACTTCCGTTTCCCCTTCTTTGGCCTTGTTCTTGTCCTTTTCCAGCTGTCTCTGCCTTTCCCGCTCTTCCTCTTCCAGCTGTTTTATTTTTTCATTCTGCTCCCTTAGCTGTTCCTTATAGCTGCTGGCTTCCTGTTTCGCCTGTGCCAGCTGGGTATCAAAGTTTGCAACCGTCGCTCGCTTCTCCGCAATTATCCTTTCCAGATAGTCCTGCTGCTCCTTCAATTCTCTCTGGGAGCTTAAAAGGTCTGCTTCCTCTAATTCCAGTTCTTCCTTGATCGAAGCAACCTCCAGTTTTGTTTTTTCATATTCCAGCAGAAGCTCTCTGTCATATTCATAAAGAGATTCTACATAGGACGCTTTATTGAGCATTTCCGGCAGGCTGCTGGCCTCTAAAAAGATCTGGATATAAGCCTGGTCTCCTTTTTCATACATAAACCGGATGCGGGTCTTCATATCCTCATACTGGGCCGCTTCCCGTTCCTTTGCGACCTCCAGCTCATCTTCTTTTACGGCAATTTCATCTTCCTTTGCAGCAATTTCATCCTCACAGATACTGATACTGGTAAGAATATCCACAAGCTGGGTGTCAAGAACGGTAATTTCTCCAGCAACCTCATCCTTCTGGTTCTCCAGCGAATCCATGCGGTCGTCCAGTTCGTCCAGATGCTCCTGTGTCTCTTCCTGCTCTTCCCTGACCTCGTCAACGGTAGACGCAAGTACCTCCGTACTGCACCCTATAGTCAATATAAAAATCAGAAGTACGCTCAGAATACGTCTTTTCATGGTATTCCCCTTTATCTTTTTCTAAGTTAACAGTATCCGTTTGTAAAAGTTAAAAGCCTTCCTGCTTTCTTACTGCTGCACAGCCGTCTCCATAATGGATACCGGTTCATTTTCTTTTACCGTAACGATCTCTTCCAGACGTTTTAATACCTTCTGTCTCATAACATAGGACGAGAAATCCGCCTTACCCATTGTCTGGATCATGGCATCTGCGGATTCATAACCGTAATCCGCATATTCCGCTTCCGCCGCTTCCTGCATCATGGCGTCGTCAACAACGATACCTTCCGCCTTGGCGATTGCCATGTATGCCAGTTCTTTTTTGGCTTCTTCCGTGGCAGCTTCCCTGTTTTTCTCCTGGTAGGTCTCCATATCCATACTCATCTGGCTGGAAATAAAGGTCTCCAGATCCATGCTGTAATACTGGGCGTAGGTCTCGAAATATTCATTTAAATCCTCATAGAAAGAATCTACCATCTGCTGGGGAGGATCGCTGACCTCACATGTACCGTAGGCCGCATTCCAAATGCTTTCCTGCAGCATCTGTTCATTGGCGTCGTCACAAGAATCCTGTAAATACTGCCGGATATAATCTTCATACTGCTGATATGTTGTAATATCCTGGCTGATATTTAAAGTCTGAATCAATTCGTCGGTATACTCCGGCATGCTCCTTGTATCGATGGAATTGATGCTGACGGTAAATACCGCATTTTTTCCTGCATAATCCGCATTTTGATAATCTTCAGGGAAAGTCAGGTCCAGATCCACCGTTTCTCCCACCTGCTTATCCACCAGTCCGTCCTCAAAGCCGGGGATAAACTTGCCTGAACCGATGACAAGATGCGCCCCCTCTGCACTTCCGCCTTCAAACGCAACCCCGTCGATCCTTCCGGTATAGTCCATATTGACAATACTGCCCTGGGCTACCGTGTTGGCGCTTAGATCCACCTGATAATCATAAAGATCCAGATTATAAGAATTTGCGTAATAATCAACGTAAAATTCCAGCTCGCTGTCTACACAGCTTTTTACATCCTCTTCCGAATAGTCGTAATAGGTTACCTCTACCGATAAATTGCTGTAATCTCCCAGCTTTACATAATCGTCGGGATCGACCTCGATCTGGTTATCCGAAAGAGAATCGTCTCCTTTCTTTCCGCAGGCACAAAGCATGGCTGCCATCATTGCGAAAAGCATGATAAGTTTTATTTTCTTTTTCATAATTTTCTCCTCAAAGCATTATTCCATCTGCATAACAGACAACTTAAGTTTAACACACCAGCCAGTTTATGTAAACCCGAAATCCCTCGCCTTTTCTAATATTTTCCTGCAATTCACAAAAATTTCACAAAAATCAGAATGACGCTTCAGGAAAATTTACTAAATTCACGAACCTGCAGCAAACGATCCATAAACAAATCTGACCTTCTTGCACTTTATCAGAAAGAATGTTACAATATTTGTTACTTATGAAATTCAATCATTTAGGAGGTCATCCCATGAGCACAGGATGGATTGTACTTATCGTTACTCTTGTCATTATAGCGGTTTTTGCCGCCGCACTATATTTTTTAGGTAAGAAAGCCAAAAAGAGACAGGAAGAACAGCAGCAGCAGATAGACGCCAACAAACAGACGCTTTCTATGCTGATCATCGATAAAAAACGAATGAAAATAAAGGATTCAGGACTTCCTGCAGCAGTGATCGCACAGACCCCCAAGATCATGCGCGGTTCCAAACTGCCCATCGTCAAAGTCAAGGTCGGTCCCCAGGTTATGAACCTGGTCTGTGATGAGAAGATATTCGATTCCGTACCGATCAAAAAAGAAGTGAGGGCTGTCGTCAGCGGGATCTATATTACGGAAGTCAGAGGCTACCGCGCCACAAAGACTAACGAGCCGCAGAAGAAAAAAGGCTTTTTCGCCCGCACCTGGGAAAGGGCAAAGGAAAAAGCCGGCGTAAAGCAGGTAAAATAGTATAACGGGTAAAATAATATCAAATGACCTTAAATTTCCGCCTCCTCGATATGGATCTCCAGTTTTCCATAGGAAGGAGGCATTGTATTTAATCCGATGCGATAGTCCGCTTTTATGCGGCTCTTTTTTTCTTCTAAGAGGATCTCCAGCTTATCAGTAGTCAATTCCACTTCAAAATTCCCCATAGACGTCATATAAAGGCTGTTATGTATGCTTCCCTCCAAAAATTCCAGCACGCTTTCCACCTCGCCCTTCCGCGTAACGCGGAGCTCTTTATCCGAAAAGCGCAGTACCGTTTTGCTGCTTCCCGACGACTCACGGTCCATTTTTTCTTCATAGGAAACATAATAATAGGGTTCTTTATAAACCATAGTTCCCCGGGCCTTTGTGGTAATTTCCTCTCCCGAAGCCTCGTCCTTCATTCCTTTTACCCGTATTTCAACTGCTTTTCCCAAATTAAAACCATTCCCTTAAGCGTTCCAGAAAAAAGCTCTTATATACGATCTCCCGGTTCTCCGGATCTTTTTCTTCCTCTTCTTTTTCTTCCTCCATATCTTCTCCTTCATTTTCCTCCTCTTCAATACAGGCTGTGGAAAAACCGTATTGGGGATAGAGGGCTCCGAAAAAGAACAGGGACCCGTAGATCATGGAGAGAAGGCCGTAAATTGCGGCTTCCGCTAAAAGCTTTCCTTTTCTGTTTTTTTGTTCTGTATTCATATGATCTGTTCCTTCCTTCCGTTTTCCTTTTTAGAAGTCTGGACAGATCCTGCTCTATTTATACATCCGTCAGGCATTTAAATGTAAATGCTCGATAATGGTACGTTCCTGGTTGTCAATATGGACCACCACCGCTTCCGCGGCCTTTTCCTTTTCATTGTTCATGATCGCCTCGTAAATAGCCTCATGTTCCTTTACAAGTCGGTTGTGATAGGAGGAATCCTTGATATATTCCAGCCTGTAGCGGTACATCTGCTCCGCCAGGTTATTGACCAACTGGATCAGCCTGTCATTGCCTGTCGATTTTAAGATCACATCATGAAAGCGCACATCCGCTTCCGTAATGTCCTTGGTATTGTTATTCTGGACAACGGCGGCAAATTCATCGCAGGCCCTCTTAAGCTCCTTTTTGGTTTCATCATCCATCCGGTCGCAGGCAAGCCTGACCGCAAGCATGTCCAAGGCTCTTCTTACTTCTAAGACGTCCTTTAAATTCTTTTCCGTGATCCTGGCGACCTGTGCGCCCTTTCGCGGGATCATGACCACAAGACCCTCTAACTCCAGCTTGCGTATCGCTTCCCTGATAGGCGTCCTGCTGACCCCCAGCCTGTCCGCCAAATGGATCTCCATCAGCCTCTCTCCCGGCTTTAATTCCCCCGTAAGAATCGCCTGCCTTAAGGTATTGAATACCACATCCCTTAGAGGAAGATATTCATCCATATTCTGCTGCAGCATATCGAGCATCATCCGCATCCCTCCGTTTCTACAAACCCCGTTACAAATACCTCTTGTGAAAGTCCCCTCTCTCGAATCTTTTCCATGGTGCGCTCTGCGCCGTCCTTTTTGTCAAAAACAGCAAATACCGTAGGACCGCTGCCGCTCATTAATGCATTCATGGCGCCCTGTGCCCTGCACAGCTCTTTTATCTCCCCGATCACGGGATGAGCCGGAACGGTTACCGTTTCCAGAACATTTTCCATCCTGTCCGTGATCCCTTTTAAATCTCCTCTTCCCAAAGCCTCTGCCATGCCGTCAATATCCGGATGCTTCTTTATTTCATTCAGCCTTAGATTTTTGTATACAAAGGCCGTGGAAACGTCAATATCCGGCTTTGCAACCAAAACATAAGCCTTTGGCGGCGGGGCTAAAGGTGTCAAAACCTCTCCGATCCCCTCGGAAAGCGCAGTTCCTCCCATAATGCAGTAGGGCACGTCCGCTCCCACCCTTACCGAAATTTCCATTAGCCGATCTTTGGTCAAGGGCTGTCCCATCATTTCATTTAAGGCAAGCATCGCCGCCGCGGCGTCTGTGCTTCCCCCCGCCATCCCTGCGGCGATGGGAATTCTTTTATTTAAGGTAATGTCCACTCCTATGCGGCCTTTCGTTTCTTCAAATAAGACCATTGCCCCTTTAAAGATCAGATTGTGCTCGTTACAGGGCAGTTTTTTGTTATCCGTAAAAATGTGCAGTTCCTCATCCTCCCGGCTTTCAAATGTCAGGGTGTCGTAAATATCCACCATCTGCATGATCATTTTTACCTCGTGATAACCGTCTTCTCTCCTTCTGACCACATCCAGTCCCAGGTTGATCTTGGCATAAGCATTTTTTACAAGCTTCATAAATTTCTCCGGAATCATCTTCTCTTTTTTGTTAATTCTGCTCTCTTTGTACTTTTTATGTATTTTGTATAAAACACGTACTTTGTATACACAATTATAAAGAAACTCCCTGCATTTTGCAAGCGGTAAAAATCCCTGTATCCGGCCTATCCGGACCGTTACTGCCATTTTTAAGTCCGTTGGCAAAATACAGGGATCAACTTTTATTTCTGTTCTGCAGTATCTTGCATTTATTCTGCGATGCTTTTTTCGTGATATCTTATATTTGTTCCGTCGTATTTTTCATCAAAAGCAGCTTGTCGCCGGGCTGTATCTCATCCTTGGTCAGGCCGTTCATGGCTTTGATGGCTTCCACAGGAATATAATACTCTTTTCCTATCTGCCACAGGCTGTCGCCCTCTTTTACAATGTAAATGACCATTCCGGGCAGATTTTTCATCTTATCTCCGTCTAACTCATTGACCGCCGCCCCGGTAATGACCGGCTCCCTTCTTTGCTCAAAGAGGGTTGTGGTCACGCCGATAATGCCGGTGCATTCGATCTGGCTGCTGTCTAATGCGGTAAGCTCCATCTGCTCTACGGACAGCTGGATATCCTGGGAAATATCCTTACCCTCCAGGTTTCCAGTTTCCAGTGTATATACAAAAGGAATGTCTTTTTCCATGTAACTGTATCCGGTAATGTCGTCGTTTGTGGTATACAGACAGCGGACATGCACATTACCCATAATGTTCATTTCGCCGTCTTCCATTTCCACTCCTTCCAGAATAGGGGTTTCCTCATGGTGTATCAGCGCCATAAGATTCGCATTATCCAATTCTATGCGCTCTTTGATCCTGGACTTTCCGCCGTCTCTTTGGAGAAGATTTAAAAAGCTGCCTTCTTTACATTGTGTTTCGATCTCTTTTGTTATACCGTACATATCCGCAAGTATTTCATAGGTTTTTTCTTCATATGCCTTGATATCCAGATCGAACACCGCCTCAATGGCAAACACTCTGTCCTCTCCGTCAAAATCCGGTTTGACTTCAAATTCCACACTTCCCAGGGAAACGCCTACGCAGGGGACCATCATATCGTGCATGCCGCTGCATGGCACCTCTCCCTGCATGGGAACCACCGTTTCATAAAATCTGGCCGCGCCCTCTTCTCCGTCCGGTGTATACAGGAAAAACAGTTTTACATTTCCCCTGACTAAAAGCTTATCTCCTCCGGCAATGCACTCAAGGGTTCCCGGCAGAACGGAGCCGTATAATACTTCAAACACATTTGGCAGATGGGTGGGAAGGGTTTCTTCATGGCGGAAGCGGAAAATATCCTTTTTGCACACTGCCGTTTCCATGATCTGCAGAGGTTTCTTCCGGTACTCTACCATAAGCTGCGTCTCCACATCCACCGCCGCCGATTCATCAAAGATCTCCCTGACGCAAAGCTCTAAGGTCAGCAGCGCCCTGATACTGATCTTTCTGGAATTGATAATGCCTACGGATAGATCCTCCAGTGTGTGGCGCACATAAACGGAGTCTCCCGCCTCCACGCCTTCCATATGGAACTGTTCCTCGAAGGGCAGGCTGGTTTCTACCTTTCCTAAAGGTTCTTCCTCCTCGTCGCTGGTGTAAAGGATGTTGACCGTCAGGGCTCCCCTTACCGTTACCTGACCGTTTCCGGCTTTTGCCTCTTCGATTTTAATTACCCCTGAATGAAATATGACTTTATCTATATCAGGTCTTAAGTCCGGAATGTTTACATCGTCTTCTACCGTAAGCTGGTTTCCGGCTTTTGCTTTGATGCAGTCCATATGTATGTTTTTCTTTATAAGGTCCAACATGAAAAAAATAACCTCCTTCGCTGCTTAATACATCCTATGTGGAGAGGGGGGAGGTTATGCCTAAAATGTTTTGGTTTAAGTACGAGTGCGGGAGGAGGGGGCAGGTCAGGCAGTTTGTGGGGCTTATTGTTTGATTGTGGTGGAGATTGCGTGGGATAAATGATATAATTTGAAAAATTCCTGTGTGGGGCGGGATGGAGTGTAAAAATGGGTGTGTTTTTGTAATGTTATTATTCTGAGCGTAAATGTAAAGGTAAGTTGATGGAAAAATTGTTTGAATTGTTTAGAATTTTGTTCAAAGGAGGACAATTAAAATGGAAATTGGGAACAAACTTAACCAATTAAGAAAACTTTCGGGAATGACACAGGAACAACTGGCTGAAAAACTTAACGTGTCGAGGCAGACTATCTCAAAGTGGGAATCGGGCGGAACTTCCCCGGATTTGGAAAGCGTAGTTAAAGTGAGCAAAATATTTTATGTGTCATTAGATGATCTATTAGTGGAAGGAGATGAAGGCGTGTCAGATAGACATGACGGACAGATAACCTTGGAAGATTTAATGAAAATGAATCTTCATAATCGCAGAATGACACTTTTGTTGATCAGCGGACTGATCTTTATTATGGTAAGCATATTGAATTATGCTTATGTGATGGCACTGAAAGTCACTACCCGCAGTACGCAGTATATGTTATACCGGTATATCGCTACGGGACGGTATGAAAGCGCCCCTGTCAATTATATGTGGTTGTTGCTTCCCTCTGTCATTGCGGGCGCCATCGGACTGGTATTATTCTTGTGCTATTTCTTTAGGAATAAAAAAAGAGGAGGCTGAATTGATATGTATAAGATAAAGCGTATTTTTTCATGTATTGTTTTTTGTGTGTTGACCATTTCCGTGTGTTCATGCGGAAACAAAAATAAAAGCGATGAATATGCGGCAATTTACGGGACGACTATCGCCGGACTGGAAGATGATGAGCTTTTTTCCATTATAGAAACCGGCGCTTCTTCCCCTGTTTTGCTCGTCACTTCTGAGTTTTATGAAGATGGCTGGGGAAATCAGGCGTCGCTTTGGTGCGATGTATACTTTCCGGTAGACGGAGAAGTTAAGAATATAGGAACGATAGAGAGTTTTGGAACGGCTTACCCTGTTTCCTACAGTAAGACGGGGATTTATACTGCGTCAGGTCACGCCATGAATCGTTTTGAGATCGATGAGCAGACCGGAACGATCATTTTGGCAGAGGGCATATATGAGCAGTTTGATGAAGACGGAAATGCTTCCTACACCTTAGAAAAAGAGGGAAAAACAGAAACGATCACAGAGGAAGATTATTATAAGGCCTTTGAAGAATACAGCGAAACCACCGTGGTCAACTTTTCCTATGGCGCGTCAGGATCATGACAGGTTAGTACTTATTGGTATTGTCATGGCGGGAATAAAGCCCGGCCTGCCCGGCTGTCAACCGGATAGGCCGGGTAAAATTTTTAGTTTACGATTCCTATGATGTCGTTGATGTCGGCGATGTTGTATTGTCCCATGTAGGCTTCGATCTCCCGGATGGTTTCCTCTGTAGTGTAGGGATTTACAAAGTTCATGGCGCCTATGCTGACGGCGGTAGCGCCGGCTAACAGGAATTCTATGGCGTCTTCTCCGTTTGCAATGCCTCCCATTCCGATAATGGGGATTTTTACCGCATTGGCAGTCTGGTAGACCATGCGGACGGCAACGGGCTTAATGGCGGGACCGGACATGCCGCCTGTTTTGTTGGCAAGGGCAAAGGTCCTTTTGTGAATGTCTATTTTCATGCCGGTAATGGTGTTGATCAGGGAAAGGGCGTCGGCGCCTGCAGCTTCGGCGGCCTTTGCCATTTCGGTAATGTCCGTTACGTTGGGACTCAGTTTCATAATGACCGGCTGTTTTGCTTTTTTCTTGATCTCTTTTGTAATGTTGTAGAGGGCGTCCGCCTTTTGTCCGAAGGCAATGGCGCCTTCTTTGACGTTGGGGCAGGATACGTTGATCTCCAGCATATCTACGGCTTCGCCGGAAAGGCGTTCTACTACTTCCACATAGTCCTCAACGCTTTTGCCGCATACGTTGACAATGACCCTTGTGTCAAATTGTTTTAAAAATTCCAGGTCTCTTTTTATAAATACCTCTATTCCCGGATTCTGTAAGCCGATGGCATTTAACATGCCGCCGTAAGTCTCTGCTACCCTGGGGGTGGGATTTCCCGGCCACGGCACATTGGCTACGCCTTTTGTTACCACCGCTCCCAGCTTGTTCAGATCTACGAACTCTCCGTATTCCATTCCCGAACCGAATGTACCGGAAGCTGTCATAACGGGATTTTTGAAGGTAACGCCTGCAATGGTAACCTGTGTGTTAAGCTTTATTCCTTCTGCCATCAGATGTCCACCTCCTTTGCATCAAAAACCGGCCCGTCCGTGCAGATCCTTGCGTTATGCACCTGGGAATGTTCATCCTTGTGAACGGTTTTGCATACGCAGCCTAAGCACGCACCTACGCCGCATGCCATTCTTTCCTCCAGGGAAATATACGCTTCCATTTCGTTATCCTCTGCAAACTTTTTGATCGCCCTGAGCATGGGCATGGGGCCGCAGGCAAAGATGATCTCTCCTTTCAGCCCGTTCTCCTCAATGGCATTCATGACGTTTCCTTTGCTTCCTGCGCTCCCGTCTTCCGTAGCGATAAAAAGCTTTCCGTATCGTTTCAGATCTTCCGAAAGAAACAGGTCATTGTCTCGGTAGCCTAAAATAATATCGATCTCTGTAACACCTGCCGCCTTTAAGTCTTTGGCAAGCTGCAAAATAGGAGGAATGCCGATTCCTCCGCCCATTAAGAAGCACTTTTTTCCTACCGCCTTTTCCAGTGGAAAGCCGTTTCCCAGGGTGCCCAGTATGTCAATTCCTTCTCCTTCTTCATAAGCTGAAAATTCTCCGGTTCCCTTTCCCGCTTTCCGGTAAACGATCCTTAATCTGTTATTCTCCCTGTCCGCTTCGCAGATACTGATCGGCCGCGGCAGCAAGGCAGACTTGTCCTTTGGATAGATATTGATAAACTGCCCCGGCTTTGCCTCCTTTGCCAGCGCCGTATCGATCCACATATCATAAATTCCCGGTGCAATACAGGCCTGTTTTAAAACAGACGCCCTTTCTTTTCTTTTTCCCATGATGAAACCTCGTTTCTTTATATTTCTCTTTTATGTTCCTTATCCCTTCATTTTTCTTCTTTTTTCTCTCTCATTTCCCGTCGCTTCCTGCCCCGCCGGTTTTCTCCTGCCTTACAAAATCATTTATTCATCGGCTCTGTACACGATATTCCCGTCGGTTATGGTCATATGGATCTTTCCAAAGAGAGCCTGTCCTAAAAAAGGAGTATTCCGGGATTTTGAACAGGAATGTTCATAACGGAAGGTTTCTTCCGGATCAAAGATCACGATATCCGCCGCCGCTCCTTCCCGAATGCTGTCGATCCTCAGTTTATAAACCTCTGCCGGGCCTACGACCATCCTTTCCAAAACCTGCATCAGGGTCATATACCCCGGTTTTACCAGATTGGTAATCGCCAGGGGCAGCGCGGTTTCTAAACCGATGATTCCGCTGGGCGCCTTAGTCAGCTCCCGCTCCTTCTCTTCCCCGCTGTGGGGCGCATGGTCTGTGGCAATGATCTCGATAACGCCTTCCGCCAGTCCTTTTATAATAGCCTGCCTGTCTTCCTCCGTCCTGAGAGGCGGATTCATCTTTGCCAGCGTACCGTACTTGATCACTGCTTCCTCCGTCAGGGAAAAATGATGCGGCGTCGCTTCCGCATGAATATTGGGATGGCTTTTTCTTGCTTCCCGCACCAGCGCAACGCCTTCCCTGGTACTGATATGCTGGATATCAATTTCCGCTCCTGTTTCCCCGGCCAGCCGGATATCCCTTTCAATCATGGAAATTTCTGCCTGACGGTCCGAACCGCCAATCTGGAAGTACTCGCTTATCTTTCCCCTGTTAATGCCGTTATCCTCAATATAAGCAGGGTTCTCTTCATGAAAGCTCAAAGGCATATCCCATCTTACCGCTTCCTCCATGGCCCTTTTTACGAACGCTTCATCCAAAAGGGGAATGCCGTCATCCGTAAAGCCTGCCGCACCTGCTTCTTTTAAAAGCTTCATATCCACCAGTTCCCTGCCCAAAAGCCCTTTGCTGACGGAAGCGCAGGTTTCCACATGCAGGCCGGTCTCCCTTCCCTTCTTTAAAATATATTGAAGGGTTTCCTCATTGTCTGCCACGGGCTTTGTGTTAGCCATAAGGACTACCCTGGTAACCCCCCCCGAAAGGGCCGCTCCGGCGCCGGAATAAATGTCTTCCTTATAAGTAAAGCCCGGATCCCTGAAATGCACATGCACATCAGTAAGTCCCGGCGACACAACGCAGCCTGACGCATCCACAACTGTCATTTTCTCCAGGCCCTCACAATTCTCTAAATGATCCTCCATGTCGGCCGGAGACGATACCTTTATGATCTTTCCTTGGTCTATCAAAAGATCCAGCAATCCGTCTGTCCTCGTATAAGGATCCATAACCCTGCCGTTTTTAATATATAGCATACGCTTACTCCTTTTCCGTTTTCAAAAAGAGTATAGCATTTCCCCTAATTAAAGACAACCGCATAATCCAGATACTCCGTTTTTATTACGATATACGGATAGGATTTTACCCCGTCGTCAGGCACATCCGCTCCCGGTCCTATGAGGCAGGTTTTCACATATATGGCGTTTTCCGTCAGATAAAGCTCATCCACCGTAATACTGTAACCGCCGCTTTGCT
>ULTO01043329.1_pt1 | contig 17814 bp, 16 predicted proteins | sample 1957601 | NCBI WGS metagenome assembly ULTO01 (sample SAMEA4835734, study PRJEB28245) | human gut metagenome | biome: gut microbiome; material: fecal sample | place: Denmark | collected 2008 | reverse complement strand
AAGTCGGTTACAAAACGGGAACCTCGGATTGCAATCGACCGCATCCTTTAAAGTGTAAAGCCAGGTTAAGGCATTCATTACAAAATCAAGTCGGTTGGTTACATCCGGCTTGATTTTTTTTTGCGAAATGACGAAATAATAGTAGCAGCTTAGGAGTGATAAAATGACGATAGCGGTTTGCGACGATGATGAGAAAATCAGGAAGCACCTGGTAAAGATGATCCGTTCATTTACGGACCGGGGAGACGATCCTGCCCTGATATTGGAGTTTTCGGGCGGAGAAAAGCTTTTGACATGTGAAGTACAGCCGGACATTGTGATCATGGACATCGGCATGGACGGTATGAACGGAATGGAAACCGCCGCTAAGCTCCGTGAAATATCGGACCCGATTTTGATTTTTGTCACGGCTTTGAAGGATTATGTTTTTGAAGCTTTTGATGTGGGAGCCTTTCATTACCTTTTAAAGCCGGTGGATGAAAATAAATTCTTTGAAGTTTTAGAACGGGCACTGGGAGAGATCAAGGCAAGAGGCAGTAAGAAAAACGCAGGCTTTACCGTAAAAACCCTGGAGGGCTTTCGCACGGTAAAATGTAATGACATCTATTATGCGGAAAATATTGCCAGAAAGATCGTGCTTCACACAAAAGAAGGGGATATTTCCTATTACGAAAAAATGGAACACTTGGAGAAGCAGCTGGGAAACGGCTTTTTCAGGTGTCACAGGGGCTATCTTGTATCTCTGGATAAGGTAAAGCAGTATGACGGCAGGGAAATAGAGCTTGTAAACGGAGACATCATTTTGCTGTCAAGACAAAAGTATTCTGATTTTGTGCAGGCTTATATGAAGTATATGGTGGAAGAAGAGAAATGAAAGAATTCATTTATACGCTGCTTAGTCTTTTAGAATATACGGTCCGCGCCCTCTTACTTTTGAAGATATTCAGAACATGGCTTCCTTTTAAGCAGTCCTTTAAAAGAACGGGAAAGTACATTTTGTGTACGCAATGCGTTGTTACGCAGTATCTGTTATCTGAAACCCGCCTTTTAAAAAGGGTTCTCTACGGGGAAGACATGATGGTGGACCGAAGCATAAAGTCGGCGGTCATCGTCATTTTATGCGCTGCAGTTACTTTTGTGTTCTCCCTGTGGCTGTTCGAAGGCAAAAAATCCGTAAAGGGGTATCTTTCGGCAAATTTTTATGCGCTGTTAGAGCTGTGCCGCTTTGCCTGGTATGCTTTCTGCATACCGGTACTGCATCAGATGTCCGCCATTGTCAGCGCTAAAGCGGCGGAGGGAAACGTTTCCTTTGAAAGGGTAAACCTGTGGCTTTTGACGGCAGAGGTTGTGTGGAACTTTCTGATGGGAGCCGGAAATTGTATTCTTTTGTATCTGGTAATCAGCTGGTACTGCCGCACCCTTGAGGGGATTGAGAAAAAGTGTTCCGGGGCGGAGCTTTTGTTTCTAGCCTTTCCCAGTATTACGGGATTTGTTTTCTGCATTTTTTTAAGAGGGGTCCTTTATTCCCAGAAGGAGGGGGAGGTAAGATTTCTTTTTGAGGATTATCCGGGCACGCGTATCCTGGTGATCGCCCTGACCTTTTTAATGGTGGGAATGATCATGGTCAGCATCAAGGCTTTTACGGAGTTGGTCAAAAGGCATGAGGAAAAGAGCAGGCTCATCGTTTATGAAAACCAGATAGAGGAGATGGCGCAGCATGTAAAGGATGTGGAAGATCTGTATGACGGGATCCGCGGTATGCGCCATGATATGAAAAACAATATCTATGCCATGAAGCTGCTGCTAAAAGAAAGCATGGAGGATAAAAACGGGGCCTCTTGTGCCGAAGCGCAGAAATATCTGGCCCAGATGGAGGAGAGCTTAGAGGGACTTGATTATCCTGTGCACAGCGGAAATCCCGTTACGGATGTGGTCTTAGGGCGGATCTACAGGCTGTGCCGGAAGGAAAAAATCCATTTTACATGTGATTTTTATTTTCCAAAGGGGGAAAAATTTCCGGTCTACGATATCTGCATTTTGTTAAACAACGCTTTGGATAATGCAGTGGAAGCCTGCGCCAGGCTGACAGAACGGGAAGGGGCCGGAAAAAAAGTTTTCCTTCGTTCTTATGAAAAAAGGAACCTGTTTTTTATAGAGATAAAAAACGGCTTTGACGGAAGGCTTCTTAAGGATGATAACGGCAATTTCCTTACCACGAAAGAGAATGAGGGGATTCACGGGATCGGGATACAGAATATGAAGAAATGTGTGGAAAAATATTTTGGAAGGATAGAGTTTTCTGTAGATAGAGGATATTTTGTAACAAAGATCATGCTTCAGGAGGGAAAGGAGAGAATGAAATGAGCGAAATGGTTTTAAATGCCGCAACGAGAGCTTATCAGAAGTATTTGCAGACGCTTCAGCCGGGGCATACAAAAAATACGTCTAAAACGGCCGGGGCAAAGGGATTTGATGAAAGCAGGTTCCGCTTCGGGGATTTCAGGACGAAGCTGAATGCGGCGGCAGATTCCGCGTCTATGAAATCAAAAAAGGTTTCGGGTTCGGATAAGAGCAGTATGGTTAAATGGAGCAACGCGGATACGGTATCCGATTTAAAGAGGGTTTCCGTGGAAAATATGACCATGGATGAATATAAGGCATATATCAGGCAGAGGATCTATGCGCTTCCCGTTAATCACACCCAGGCCTTAAATTCCGTGGCAGTCGATATTTCGGACGAGGGATTTGCAGCAATGAAGGATGACCCGGAATATGAAGAATGGGTATTGGGCACATTGAGGGTGGACTTTGCCGCCACCGATCCCTGGAGCGGGATAACCGGAGGACGTTTTGTGATACATCGTTTCGGCAGCACAAAAGAGGAATACCGGGGAGAGAGCTGGAATCTTTCCGAAAACGGAGGCATGGGACAGAGCATTTTTAATGCAGGTGCGAAGAAAAGCTTCTGGCAGCGCCGTTCGGAATCCATACAGTCCTATTTAGAGGCACAGGAATTACTTGATCTGCAGCAGCGCAGGATGGAAAGGCTTGGCGGGGACTATTATCCCATGAGCGGCTATGGCGCCGGTCTTTTACAAAATTTAAGGAGGCTTTATTATGCGGGTTACAACACAAATGTTAAATGAATCAGCCAGAAAGGCGGGGTTACCCATTCATGACACATCCCTGCTCAATTACATTAACAAGGGAAACGGCGGGAACGGTCTGTTAGACGCCATTTCCGGCAAGAAGGACCAGAATACCGGAAAAGTCAACAGAATGCAGAAGTACGGATATGAAAAGATGGAGAAGCTTGCAGGCGGGCTTTCCCAGAGCGCCGAAGCGCTTTTGGTTAAGGAGAACGGCCTTTTTGATAAGGCAAAAGAAAGCGGCGATACGAAGGATGTGGTAAAGGGCGTTGAAAATATGGTAAATGCCTATAACGATACGCTTTTGGCCCTGAAAAAGGAAACAGGCGCCATAAACAGGCTTTATCTGGAATCCTTGAAAAGCGCCGCAAAGGAAAACGAGGCGGCGTTGAAAAAAGCAGGGGTTACAATGGCTGAAGACGGACAATTGGTCATCGATAAAGAAAAGCTTTCGGAAGCGGATCTGGAGACGCTTCAAAAAGCTTTTGGACCGTCAGGGAACTTTACATCCAAGGTTTCCTATGTGGCAGGCAGAGTGGAAGACAATGCCGCAGCCAATTTGGACAGCATATCCAATCAGTATACATCCGGGGGCAGCGCTTATAGGGCGGCACTGCAAAGCCGGTATGACAATAAGGGATGACCGTTTAACCGGCGGTTAAATTTCTTTCCCCTAAGTTTACATCTGTTCAATTGTATCGCATCGACCTGTCGGATATAATGAATACAACAAAAGGCCTTTTAAAATGAAATGAAAAAGGAGATGTAAAAATGGTAATGAACCAGATTATCAGGGAAAGAAGAAAAGCCCTGGGGCTTACCCAGGAAGAGGTGGCGGATTACCTGGGGGTATCCACGCCTGCAGTCAATAAATGGGAGACGGGGAAAAGTTATCCGGATATTACTATGCTTCCCGCCCTGGCAAGGCTTTTGCAGACCGACGCAAACAGCCTGTTGTCCTTTGAAGAGGATATGACAAGGGAAGAGGAAGAAAGGATCATAGGTCGTGCATATAAGATTTTGGAAGAGGAAGGCTATGAGGCTGCTTACCGTACGCTGATTCAGAAGATGAAAGAGTATCCTGACAGCTTTTCCTTCATTTTGAGCGGGGCGCTTTTCTTGGAAGGCGGCCTGCTTTTCTTGGACGATGTTACACAAAAAGAGCGATATCTTTGCGAATTTGAAAAATTATACAGACAGGTAATGGAAAGCGAAGATCTTGAGATACGTGGACAGGCGGCGACCCTGCTTGTTTCCAGATATATTAACAGGAAGGAATATGACAAAGCAGAGGAGCTCATAGAGGGATTTCCGGAAATGACTTTTCAAAAGAAACAGCTTATGGCAAATCTGTTAACGGATAAAGGGGAATATGGGAAAGCGGCCGAAATACTGGAAACACAGCTCCTTATGGATGTGACCAACGCCTATAACAGGATGATGTCTTTAACCCAGCTTTCTTTAAAAGAGGGAGAAAAAGAAAAGGCGGAGTATTTTGCGGATATGTGCGAAAAGACGGCAGAGATGTTCGGCTGTTCAAAGTATGCGGTACATGCGGCAAAGCTGCTTCTCTACGGATCCCTTAAGGACAGGGACGGGTGTATAGAGAAACTGAAACTGCTGTTTTCTTCCATAGAGGAGAACTGGAAGCCGCAAGAGTTTCCGCTGTATTCCCACATAAACGTAAAAGAGGGAGGAGTCGGTTTAAAGGCCATGCTTCCCGGTATCCTTAAGAGCCTGAGGGAGGACGAAGAATTTGAATTCTTAAAAGACGATCCGGAATTCTTGTCACTGCTTAAGGAGCAGGAAGCACGGAAATGAATTTTCAAGGCATCCGGGACCCCTCGGATGCCTTAAAAATTCATTTCCGCAGCTGGAAGGCGCGTTGCTTGCATAATTAAAGCAAAAATGGTAAAATCTCTTTTATGTAACGCAAATTGTGTATAAGCTGTTTGTTTTCCATGTACGTGTGTGTTAGTGTGAATAGTAGTTGAAAAAGTTGGAAACAGAAGAGAGGATATACAATTATGGATGAGAGAGATAAACTGGAAGGAGCAAATATCCAGAAAGGGCTGGAGGATTTTCTGGAGCAGGAGTTGTATGGTGCGGCCGGAAACAGAGCCCTGGGACAGAGTAAGGGCGGCGCTTCCTCCCGTAAGGGAGGGGATCTGGACCTGTCTCTGGCGCCGTCAGGCGAACCGGATCTACAGGGATCTTACGAACCGGATGAACTGGATATATCTTTGGCGGAGCCCGTATCCCGGAAGGGAGCATACGGCAGCGGCGTCCGGCCCGGCGCAGGGACAAAAGAAAGCGCAGGAGCAGCCCGCGTGAGCGCTGCGGATAGGGAGCGCACCAGAGCTGCCCATGCGGACGGAAGGCGGGAAGAAGGCGCAAGGACCGCCCGTACGGACGGAAGGCGGGAAGAAGGCGCAAGGACCGCCCGTACAGACAGGAGTCGGGCAAAGAGCGCCGACAATGCCCGTACGGACGGAAGACGGGAAGATGGTACAAGGAACGTCCGTGCAGATAAAAAGGCGGATATAAGAGAAAGCGGTCAAAGAGAAATGGCTCGGAGAAAAAATAAAAAACAGGAAAAGACAAAAAAGAAGAAAAACAGGGTCGTTAAAGTGCTGGTCTTTATTGCGGCTCTGTTTGTCGTTGGATTTTTTATCCTCCGCGGGGTCGTGGGAAGCGTTTATAAAAAAATGGAATATAAGGAGGCGGAAGCCTTTACATCCGAGCCTATGAAGGAGGACGGGGTCATCAATGTGCTTCTGATTGGAAACGATTCCCGTTTAGCAGGGGATGACGGAAGGTCTGACGCCATGATCTTGGTATCTATCAGCGATAAGACGAAGACCATTACCATGACGTCCTTTTTGCGGGATATGTATGTGGAGATCCCGGGACATGACGGAAACCGTCTCAATGCGGCTTATGCCTACGGCGGCGCGGAGCTGTTGATGGAGACCATTGAATTGAATTTCGGCATTCCCATCCATCGTTATGCCCTGGTAAATTTCCAGGCGTTTGCAAATCTGGTAGATGCCGTGGGCGGTATCGACCTGGAGCTGACCAATGACGAGGTCAACTGGATCAATGCATATCTTATGGAGTACAACCAGTTAGAAGGTAAGGATCTTGCCACGGATTTCCTGGATCCGTCCTTAAGCGGCAATCTTCACTTAAACGGTCCGCAGGCCCTTGCCTTTACCAGAAACCGTTATATCGGAACGGATTTCGGCAGGACGGAGAGACAGCGGAAGGTGCTTTCTGCCGTGATCAAAAAGCTTCCGGGAGCGGTTGCCACGAACGGCGGGGAGCTTGCAGACGGTTTATTCCCCAACCTGACTACCAACTTAAGGGAGGGAGAATGCTTTAATCTTTCCCTGAACGCATGGAAATTTTTGGGCTATGAAATGGTCCAGCAGTGCGTTCCTTTAGAAGGCACCTATTCCAATGCGGATATCAGGGGAATGGCGGTGCTCCAGGTGGATTTTGATGCCAACAGACAGTTCTTGAAATCTACCCTGTACGGCGAATGATTTTTAAATTGCGGGAACTGTTAAGAAAGGGGAAAATATGCCAAACGGAGAGCTGCGTATTATAGGACGAAATAAACGTATTTTAAATATTCTGACCTTGATTCTTGTTTTGGGGCTTGGATTACTGATCCGCAAAGAGCTGATTTGGTATGTTTCCAGGGACTGGACGGGTTTCTTTGAGCTGTGGATCCGTGAAATATCACAGCAGGGCTTTAAGGCCCTTGCAGGGGATTTTTATGATTACACCCCCGCTTATATGTATCTGCTTGTGATCGCCGCACAGTTCGGGGCGAAAAGCATGGTGGCCATGAAGCTGATCTCGGTCTGCTTTGATTTTGTTTTAGCCGCCGCTTCGGGACTCGTCATATATGAGATCCGCAAGAAGGAGTCCCTGGCCATGCTGGTCTTTTCCATTGTATGGCTGGCTCCTACGGTAATATCCAACAGCAGTATGTGGGGGCAGTGCGATGCGGTATACTCTGCTTTCCTGATGCTTACGGTTCTGTTCCTGATAAAGGATAAGAGCCGGATCGCCATGATCTTTTTCGGGATCGCCTTTGCCTTTAAGCTTCAGGCTCTTTTCTGGCTGCCCGTTATCATTTTGCTCTGGCTTTACAAAAAGATAAAGACCATAGATTTTATTTGGATCCCTCTGATGTTTTTTATAAGCATTGTTCCGGCATGGATTGCAGGAAGGCCGCTTTTAGAGCTTTTAGGGGTCTATTTTGCCCAGGTGGGCGTGGATACCAACCGGCTTTCCATGAAATATCCCAATATCTATTATATTATCGGAGAACTGAATCTTTCGGAGTGGTATACCCATGCAGGCAAGTTTTTTGCGGTGGGGGTCATTCTGCTGTTTATGGTGGCGTTGATCTATAAACTGACGGATACGAAACTGACGCCGGAGCTTTTGCTTTTTATCTGCTATTCGGAAGGGGCGCTGGCTTTGTATTTTCTGCCCCAGATGCACGAGAGATACGGGTATTTTATTGAGAGCATCGCCATTATCCTGGGAGTTTTGTGCGTGAAAATGTTCTGGGTGCCCGTTGCGCATATTTTGATCACATTTATTACATACAGCTATTATTATAATTATGACAGTCCCAAGAATATACCGATTTTTGTTTTGTCTTTGTGTATGCTTGCCCTGATGCTGTTTATGGTATATAAGACAATCGTTTATAAGGAAGAGGGAGAGGTTAAAGGCTATGAGACGGCAGGGGAAAAATAGACTTTACAAAATAATAATGGCGCTTCTTCTGATCTTGGTCCTGACAGGCTGCAAGGCAGTAAAAGAGGAGGACCGGGAAGGAGAAGGAAACGGACCTGCAAAGCCTGTTACGGGGCAGGAAACCTTAACCTTGTCAGAAAATACCGGCTCTTCGGCGGATGCAGTGCTCTCGGCGGGAATGGAAGCGGCCCTTGGTTCGGTTTCGGAGAATGAAGGCGGCGCCGTGGAAGAAAAGGAGCCGGAGATAGAAGATACCGTTCACATTATAGAGGATGAGGCAGAGCAGCCGGAATCAAAAGAGCCGGAACCAAAAGACCGGGAAGGTAACGGTTATCTGGTCGCCATAGACCCGGGCCATCAGGCAAAGGGGAACAGCGAGAAGGAGCCTGTAGGGCCCGGCGCATCGGAAACCAAGGCTAAAGTGGCAGGCGGTACAAGAGGCGTGGCCACGGGAGTCAGTGAGTACCAGCTTACCCTGGATGTTTCCTTAAAGCTTAAGGCGGAACTGGAAGCAAGGGGCTATCAGGTGTATATGATAAGGAAAACAAACGACGTTAATATCAGCAATGCGGAGAGGGCGCTCATGGCAGCTGATGCAGGGGCCGATATTTTTATAAGGATCCACGGAAACGGTTCGGAAAACGCTTCCGCTAACGGGACCATGACGATCTGCCCCACAGCCTCAAATCCTTATTGCGGCAGCATTTATGCCGATAGCAGAAGGCTTTCGGACGATGTTCTTGAAAACATGCTGGCAGTTACGGGAGCGGCGAGCAAGGGCGTCTGGGAAACGGACACCATGAGCGGGATCAACTGGTGCACCATACCGGTTACCATTGTGGAAATGGGATTTATGAGCAACCCTGCGGAGGATGCGCTGATGCAGACAGCGGAATATCAGCAGAAGCTGGTGGAAGGCATGGCAAACGGTATTGATGCATATTTTGCGGAAGAATAACGGAAGGGAGCGCCTATGGCAGGAACTATTGAAGATGTCGTAATGCGGTACGGGAGCAGGGGAATGGATACGCTGTATCCGTTTTTGCCAAAGGAGAATTACCGCAGGGCGGCGGAAGATATTCTAAGTTTACCCAGGGGTAACTTTGTGGTAACAACGGGATTTTATGTGAAAGGCGCGGGAGAAACAGACGGTCCCCTGGGAGCGTGGATCTTGATCCAGGTACTGGAAAAGCTGGGATTTTTGCCTGTGGTCGTCACGGATCAATATACATATCATTATTTTTCGGGAGAAAAGGTAAGGTGTGTCTGTATACCCTTAATAAACAGCAGGGAATGCCTTGAGACGGCTTCCATGGAAACCGTTCTGGAAAGGCTTGATCCTGTGGGTATGGTTTCCGTTGAACGCTGCGGGAAAAACGGAGACGGGGATTATACCAACATGAAAGGCGAGAGCATCAAAAACCATACGGCCCCCGTGGATGAATTGTTTGAGCTGGCAGGAAAATACGGCATTCAGACCATCGGGATCGGGGACGGAGGCAATGAGATCGGAATGGGGAATCTTGCAAATGAGATCAGAAGCCGCCTTTCCGTTACCCCCTGTATCGTCAAAACGGATCATCTGCTGCTTGGTACGGTATCCAACTGGGCGGCTTATGGGTTGGGAAGAACCTTGGAGCTTGTAAGCGGCATGCAGCTGATGCCGCCGGTAAAAAAGCTGACTTATTTTTTTGACCGGATCGTAAGCATGGGCAGTGTGGACGGCATAACGGGAGAAAACGTCATGACTGTGGACGGATTCTCTGAAGGAAAAGAAGTAGAAATTTATCTGGAAATTTTGAAGAGCGTTTGAGTCAGGCTTGTGCCTGATTTATATAAGGAGCGGGACTGTCAAATTTTTGCCGGGACAGGTCCCCTTTTTATTTTACGGTTGACATTATGAATTGAAATATGTTATTTTATGTGTACTAACACAGATAGTACACGAGAAATATACAGGAGAACGGATATCTGAAGAATCCGAGTAAAAGGGAATGTCACTTGTTAAAGGAGAGATAATAATGATTTGGATTGATTATACAGATGCCACTCCGATTTATGAGCAGATTGTGACCAAGTATAAAAATCTCATAGTCAGAGGGGTGCTTGCACCAAATGAAAAGATGCCGTCAGTCAGGTCTCTGGCTATGGAGCTTTCCATAAATCCAAATACGATTCAAAAGGCTTATGCCGAGCTGGAAAGACAGGGCTTTGTCTATACGGTTAAAGGCAGGGGGAATTTTGTCGCGGATAACGACGGACTGAAAAAAATGAAGGAAAGTGAAATCATTCAAAAACTGGAAACCGTCATAACAGAGGCCGAGGAAGCAGGAGTAGACCTGTTACTGCTTTCCCGGTATTTAAATGACAGAACGGAAGCAGGAGGAGAAGAGAAATGATTGCTGTAAAAGGCATTACAAAGAAATTTGACAATTTTGTTGCAGTTGATCAGATCGATTTCGAGATGCGGGAAGGCATGGTTTTTGGCCTGATCGGCACAAACGGGGCAGGAAAGTCCACTCTTTTGCGCATGATAAGCGGAGTAAGCAGGGCTGATGAGGGAGAGATCCTCATTGATGAGCTTCCGGTATATGACAATCCTGCGGCGAAGGAAAAAGTGTTCTTTATTGCGGACGAGCCTTATTTTTTTGCCCATGCCAATGCCGTTGATATGGAAAAATATTATGCGATGGTTTATAAAACCTTTAATAAAGATGAGTTTTACAAGCTGATGACACAGTTTGGCCTGGAGGCAAAGAGGAAGATCGGGACTTATTCCAAGGGAATGAAAAAGCAGCTGGCTTTTATTCTGGGGCTTTCCGCCAGAACGGATTATCTTCTGTGCGACGAGACTTTTGACGGACTGGATCCGGTCATGCGCCAGGCGATCAAAAGCCTTTTGGCAAAGGAAATGGGGGAAAGGGGGCTGACGCCTGTTATCGCATCCCACAACTTAAGGGAATTGGAGGATATCTGTGATACGGTGGGGCTTTTGCATAAAGGCGGCGTGCTGTTATCAAAGGACCTGGATGAAATGAAATGCGGCATTCAGAAGGTGCAGTGCGTTTTTAAGGATGAGACGGAATATGAAAAGGCGGCGGCGATCTGCAGGATCATAAAGAAAGAGCAGAGGGGCTCGCTGTATACGCTGACGATCAGGGGGGAAAAGGATGAGACCCTTCAAAAGTTCGATTCCCTGGAAACGGTGTTTTGTGAAGTGCTTCCACTGACTTTGGAAGAAATATTTATCAGCGAGACGGAGGTAGTCGGATATGACATCAAGAAACTCATTCTGGAAATTTAGTAAATGGAATTTCAAAAAAAGAGCATGGGCTCTTGTACTTTTGTTCGTTATCTGGTTCTTTGCCCTTCCGGTTGCCGTTTTTTCTAAGGCGGGCACTATGATACAGGGATTGCAGCAAAGCCCCCAGTCTTTAGAAAAACAGTTGGAATGGACCGTTAATCTGATCGTAAACCGCAGCATTACGGGAAGCGGACTGTATGGCGTTTTTGCTGTGGCAATGGGAATATTTCTGGCGTTGCAGGGATTTTCATGGAACAACCATCAGAGCAGGGTGGATATGTACAAGTCTGTACCGGTAAAAGAAAATACCCGTTTCTGGTATATAAATTTTAACAGCTTTCTGATCTTTATTTTAAGCTTTGGCATTAATATGATCCTTGCCAATATATCGGCGGCGGTATGGGGTGTCTGGAGAGGGCAGTTTCTGGTAGTTTCGGTATTTTCGTTTTTCATGCATCTTCTGCTCTTTGCATCTGCATATTTTGTAACGCTGATCGCCCAGATGCTGACGGGAAACATTGCGCTGGGATTTTGCGGGGCGTCTGTGCTCCTTTTGATAGAGCCGGCATGTTTTTTCCTTGGCAGGAATCTTATGTCCCTGTTTTACGAGACGTATGTGGGACGCGGGCTTTATGAGACTCTTTCACAAGGGATATTTTCTCCTTTATCTCTTTATATTGGGCTGTACAAATCGGTTTCCATGAAGAATATGGCTTTTGCGGATATAGGAAATTACGGGGGGATATGGAAGTACATCATCATTTTCCTGATCCAGATCGTCTTATACGGGAGCATTGCCTTCATACTCTGCCGTAAGAGGCCGGCCCAGACCGGAGGAAAGACCATGATCTTTCCCAAAACGAAGCCGGTTATCAAATGTATTATTATGATCATGGGAAGTCTGGCTTTTGGTATCTTTCTGGCAGGATTTGATGAGAGGGCAAAAGCCTGGTATGGTTTTTTCGGGGTAATTTGCGGTCTTTTGATCCTGCAGGCAGTTTTACAGATGATCATGGAGGGCGATATTAAGGAAGTCCTGAAAGGGAAAGGGGCGTTTGGCATCGCTGCGGCTGCAGCCCTTGCTGTCTTTGCCGTATTTGTGTTTGATCTGACAGGCTTTGATTCCTATTTGCCCAAAGAGGAAAAAATGGAAAGCTTCGCCTTTGTCCGGGCTAACGATTACTGCTATTACTTTTATGATGAAAACAAGGTATCCCAATCCTCCAGGGAATATTTGCTGGAAAATATGAGCATTGAGGATGAAGAGGCGGCGAAGATATTGCTTGCGGAGCTTAAGCAGGCAATCGAATCTGATGATTATTATTACAAGGATGATAATGAAAATGATGATGCGGGGGTTGAAAAAGCGGTCCCCGGGGATGTGGAGACGGCTGCAGCCCTTTATGAGGACAGCAATGACAGGGAGCCTGTTTTAGTCAAATTTCATCTGGCAAACGGGAAAGAGGTTGTACGCAGTTACTATCTGCCCCTTTGGAGGATCAGAAAGTGCTATTGTTATTTATATGATCTGGAGGAATATAAAGAGGATGTTTACAGCGCGCTGCAGGAGTATGTTGCCGATGAGTTTTTAAATCCTGATAATCACAATTATGCATATTACCGCGCCTATCCTTTTTTGGCGTCGAGCGTTGATAATACAAAAGATCCCGCTCTTGTGCAAAAGCTTTTTCTCGCCATGCAGTCGGATCTAAGAAACAGGACCAGTGAAGACGTTATGGCAACGGCGCCTGTCGGAGAACTGAATTTCTCTACCGACTATAAAAACGATATCGGATCCAGAAATATTTATCTGAGCCTGCCTGTCTATGAAGCCGACGAGAAGACCATAGCGCTGTTAGAAGAGAGCGGATGGCTGCGCTTAGACGGCATAGACAATGAAAGGATCAGCGTTATCCGCGTTTACCAATACCAGACGGATGACAGTGACGACCGGAGGAAGGTTTTGGAGATAAAGCAGGGCGATCAGCTTTTTGAGCCTGTAATGGAGGCCTTCTGCCTTTCGGAAAGATTGAATGACGTGGTGGATTCCGGCGCTTTTACAAAAAAAGGCTATTATATGGAAGTCGAGACTATGGATGGCTGGAGTTCCTATTCAGGGGTTCTGTTTCGGGATTCATTTCCGGAGGAGTTGGAAAAGGCATTTGAGAACGTAGAGTACGATGAGGACTTTCTTTCGGGCGTGGGATAAGAAGACAAAGAGATAAGCTGCAATGATAGTGGAGCAGGAATGACAGGAAATCTGTCATGTCCTGCTCCATCTGCCGCTTGCGCCGCAGGGAAGGACTAAGCCTGTGGAAGTGACAGGCAGGCCGATCTCTTCAGCTTCCACCCTGCCGCCTAAGCGGTCTGCCACGGCTGTATTAAGCATGTAGGAAAGAACGGCGGGCTGTAAGCCCGTGGTATAGGAATTGATCAAAAAGAAAATGGAGTCTTCCTTTAAAAGGCTGGCAGAAAGCCTTATAAAGGGATAAACGGATTCCTCTATTTTCCAGATCTCTCCCTTGGGACCGCGGCCGTAAGAAGGGGGGTCCATGATGATGCCGTCGTAGGTATTTCCCCGGCGTATTTCCCTTTCCACAAATTTTACGCAGTCATCCACCAGCCAGCGGATGGGGGCTTCCGAGAGATTGCTGGCAGCAGCGTTTTCCTTTGCCCATCCGACCATGCCCTTGGAAGCGTCCACGTGGGTCACATGGGCGCCGGCTTTGGCTGCAGAGATCGTGGCGCCGCCGGTATAGGCAAAGAGGTTCAGGATCTTGACCGGACGTTTCGCCTCTTTTATTCTTTGTCCGCACCAGTCCCAATTTACCGCCTGCTCAGGGAAAAGCCCCGTATGCTTGAAACTGAAAGGCTTTAAACGGAAAGTCAGATCCTTATAGCCGATGGTCCATTCCTTTGGCAGGTCATGAAATTCCCATTCCCCGCCGCCTTTGCTGCTGCGGTGGTAATGGCCGTTTTTTTGTTTCCATGCCGGGTGTGCATGTCCGGTATCCCAGATTACCTGGGGATCGGGACGTACCAGAATATAATCGCCCCAGCGTTCGCATTTTTCGCCCGAGCAGGTGTCGATCACTTCATAATCTTTCCATTGATCTGCAATCCACATAGTGAATCCTCCAATCATAAATCTTTCAATATTTTATATAAAGGGCCGGAACAGAATCAGGCCGGTTTTTCAGCTGTCATATTTGCGCCATAAGCTCCCGGGGCAGATAAACGGCGGCTTCGGTCAATTCCCCGAGATAATCGATCCCAAACTGCAGCAGAAGGAAATTTCGGATGAAAAAGAAGCCGACTAAAATGATCAGGAAAGCCCAGAGAAATCCCAAATGGATGGAAAAGTATGCATCGCCGTGCTGGCGGATCAGTTCGATCAGGGTCTTAAGCCAGTAATATATGAGGCAGACTGCCATAAAGAGCACAAGGGGATTGCAGAGCAGGGATTCAATCAGGCGCAGATGAAGCAGATGCTCTAAGGCTCTTGTGCCGCCGCAGCCGGGACAGTAGAGATGGAAAAAGCTTTTCAGGCCGCAGGGCGGAAAAAAAGCGGGATATTGTTCGGAAGCCGTGATATAGCCGTAAGCCAGAACGGGAACCAGAAAGGTAAAAAACGTTATCAGTATGAAATTACTTTTTTTAATATGCGCATGATAGTACATTTTTTCTCCAAAACCAGCGGACATATTCTTATGCCGTTTTTTGTATAATAAATTCTTGAAATTTTGTGCTGCAGGCAGGCTGCATTAATAATGTACCTTATTTTTGCATATTAGTCAAAGTAAGTTGAATTCTTTTGAAATGTAGTTTATAATACTTTTTATCAACCGTAAAATCGGATATTACAAATTCTTATGTGAAGGAGAAGGAATTATGGATAACAATAACATGATGAATAACGGCGGCTCTGATTTTAACCAGCAGCCCTACCAGCAGCAATTTGACCAGCAGCCCGGTCAGGCGCCTTATCAGCAGCAGGGCTATCCTCAAAACAATATTTATGCACAGCCCGGAGAAAACAGATCCAAGACAAAGGAAATCCTGGCTCTGGTTTTCGGTATTCTGGCAATATTGATTTCCTGCTGTTGTACATATCTGGGAATCGGCTTGGGAATCGCAGGTATTGTTATGGCTGTTCTTGCCAAAAATGACAATAACGGCAAGATGCCGGGCATGGCTCTTGGAGGTATGATCTGCTCCATTTTTGCAATTGTGATCTGTGTTGTTTGTATCATACTGGTATTAACCGGTGCGGTAACAGTAGATTTTACAAACTATTTAAATGGATTATAAAAAGAACTGAACGGTATTTGAGGAGTGCGGATGGATAACAATATGATGAACCAGGGACAGGATAGTCCCGGTAATTTATATGGCGGACCGGATATGGGCGGCAGTTATAGTACGGGCGGTCAGTCGGATATGGGCAATGGCTACAATATGAACGGTCAGCCGGAAATGGGCAGCGGCTATAATATGGGTGGTCAGCCGGAAATGGGTAACGGTTATAATATGGGTGGTCAGCCGGAAATGGGTAACGGTTACAATATGAACGGCCAGCCGGGTATGGGAAACGGTTACAATATGAACGGCCAGCCGGGTATGGGGAACGGTTACAATATGAATAGCCAGCCAGATATGGGAAACGGTTACAATATGAACGGTCAGTCTGGTATGGGCAACGGCTATAATATGAATGGTCAGTCCGGTATGAATAATCCTTACGGTACAAACGGACAGTATGACGGGGGCAGCCCATATGGTGCAAATCCTTACGGGCAAAATTATCCTTATGGGAATCCGGGCAGTTATTATCAGCCGTATCAGGAAAATATTTATGCACAGCCCGGCGAATCAGGCGGCGTTAACGGACTGGCGATCGGATCGTTGGTTTGCGGTATTATTTCGATCATATGCTGTTGTACCAGTATTTTTTCAGTGCTTTTGGGAATTACAGCAATTGTATTGGCAGTATTATCCAAAAAGGATAACGGGGGCGCAATGCCCGGGATGGCAATTGCAGGAATGATCTGTGGTGTTATAGGAATGCTGCTGGGAGCAATGATACTGGTTGGCGTGATACTTGATGAAGCGGGAATCAGTGTGGGACTGTAAAGAATAATTAAAATGATGTATTTATAAAAAGAACGGACGGCAGGTTTGCAGGCTCTGTTCTTTTTTTCTTGTGCTGACGGTACAATCTATGCTATTATGGGAAAAGTGAGTATAAAAAGCGTGAAAGATGCGGTAAAGTGAGAGAGGAGTAGAGTTACATATGACAACGTCAAATATTTGTATTTTGATTACAATTATTGCATATTTGCTGTTAGTAATCTGGATTGGAGTTGTATTCTCAAAAAAGAACAAGACGACGGATGATTTTTATCTGGGTGGCAGAAAGCTGGGGCCTTTTGTTACTGCAATGAGTGCGGAGGCTTCTGATATGAGCAGCTGGCTGTTGATGGGACTGCCCGGCGTGGCATATTTAACAGGTGTGGCAGATGCGTTCTGGACTGCCGCAGGTCTTGCCATAGGTACTTATATCAACTGGCTGATCGTTGCAAAGAGGCTTAGGAAATATACCGTGGCCTGCAGCAATTCAACAACCCTTCCGGTTTTCTTTTCCAACCGGTATCGGGATGACAAGAGGATCTTATCCGTGATTGCGGCAGTGGTAATCATTATTTTCTTCGTGCCTTATACGGCGTCGGGGTTTGCAGCCTGCGGAAAGCTGTTTGCATCTTTGTTTGGCATTGATTATCTGGCAGCCATGATAATCAGCGCTGTTGTCATTGTGGGATATACTGCGTTAGGCGGTTTTCTGGCGGCAAGTACCTCGGACTTTTTGCAGAGTATTATTATGACCATTGCCATTTTTGTAGTGCTTGGATATGGTGTCGTTACGGCCGGCGGAGTGGATCAGGTGCTTGCCAATGCCAACAGTCTGGCGGGATATTTCAGCCTGACATCCATTCATGATGCGGTAAGCGGCGCGGCAGGAGATTATGGAATTATGAACATTTTTTCCATGCTGGCATGGGGGCTTGGATATTTTGGTATGCCTCATGTATTGTTGCGGTTTATGGCCATAGAAGATCCGCAGAAATTAAAAATGTCAAGAAGGATCGCATCCGTATGGGTCGTGATCTCTTTGGGCGTGGCGATTGCCATCGGTATTGTGGGAAATGCCATGAGTAAAGGCGGGGTAATTCCTGTATTGGAGGATTCGGAAACCATTATTATTGCAATTGCAACGGTTATCAGCAAACATGGCGTTTTAGCGGCGTTAGTTGCAGGACTGATCTTAGCGGGTATTCTGGCAGCAACGATGTCGACGGCGGATTCCCAGCTTTTGGCGGCGTCCTCCAGCGTATCCCAGAATATTATTAAGGAAGTGTTCTTTAAGGATCTGTCGGAAAAGGCGGCTATGTTTATTGCGAGAATATCCGTGGTAATCATTTCCGTTATTGCGGTATTTATCGCTTCGGATCCCAACAGTTCGGTCTTTGATATTGTTTCCTTTGCGTGGGCCGGATTCGGGGCAGCCTTCGGACCGGTAGT
>ULTO01003213.1_pt1 | contig 17866 bp, 14 predicted proteins | sample 1957601 | NCBI WGS metagenome assembly ULTO01 (sample SAMEA4835734, study PRJEB28245) | human gut metagenome | biome: gut microbiome; material: fecal sample | place: Denmark | collected 2008 | reverse complement strand
TTTGTTTTTTCGTTTGGCACGCCGTTCCAACACCGTCTCATAGCTCGACGACATCTTGTCAGCCATGCAGACCAGCGCGGCCTCGCGGCTGTGGGGGATGTCGGTGGGGGTCAGCGGCCACATATGGCTTTGGATAATGTCCTTTTCCTTGTCGGTCAAGGCAAACACAACTTCAGCGTTATAGCGTGCAATGCGCGGGTGCTTAAAGCCATGCCAGTGCGTGATATTGCTGCAATTATGCCAGTCATACAGGTAAAAATCATGCAGGAACGCACCTTTTACCAGGCTGGCCTCGTCGGCGTGGGCACGCAGATGGATGTTGAGCCAGAATGCAATGCGCGTGACCCGCATACAATGCTCGTAGGTCGTCACACTGCCGTGCTGGATGAACTTTTGCATTTCCAGCGCGTTGGGGTCGTCGGCAATGCCCTTTAAAAGGATGTGCATACGCACTTCTTCCTCGGGTGTCAGTCTGCAGAACATAGCAATTCTCCCTGTGTGTAACTTTTATCGAAAAAGTCACTTGACCTTTACATTACTTCATTGGCATCTGTCACAATGGCATTGAAGATTTCAATTTCTTCTCTGCTTTCCATATGCAAGGGATTGGAAAGTTTTGTGTCCATTAAGCTGGATTTCAGCCTTTCACAGCAGGGCTTAAAGGAAAGATATGTAATGCTGCCACCAAGAACGCCTCCTGCAACGGGAATGGCCTTTTTGAAAAAGCCCGCAAAGACTTCCTTCGTCATCTTTACGCCAAACCACTTTGCAACATTTTTTACAATAGGATAAATCACGCCTTTTGTAAGTGCCTTTTTCATCAACTGCTTTTCAACGCCAACGCCGAGAGCCTTCGCCATTGCCTTCATTGCATTGTTGGCTCCCGCAACGCCAAACATAACGCCCATGGCTACAATCAGCGTGTTCATTGTGGGCGTGTCGATTTGTGCTTCATTATCTGCGGTTACAATTTCCGGGAAGCCGTACAGGTACATGAGTTCTTGTGCCACTCTGAGTGTATAGCCGTAATACTGGATAATATCTGCGGGGATTGTTGCTGCCATAGCCGCGCCTCCTGGCGCACCTAATGCGGCAGCAATACCAGACACAAAATACCGTTCACGCTGAATAACTGCATCAGCGAGCGCATTTATATCCTCCATGGGAATATTTGCATAGAGAGGTGTTGTATCGATTGCCTTGCGCACAGTTTCGGCATCATAGTGGATTCTTAACTCGTTTTCCAGAAATTTACTTCGTTCAACCTTTACGCCCGGTGTTTTCAATCCTAGGATAATAATGTCTTCAATGTCTATTTTGCCATCGTGATTGATGTCTAGTTGCTCTGCAAGGGCATCTTTTGCACTTGCCCCTGCATTTAATGCAGCGGCCTTTCCTGCGGCGAAGGTGTCCCCTGTTTTTTGAATCACACCCCCAATGTTTTCAATAATTTTAGCTGGAACCACAACTTTGTTTTTTTCATTGACCGTCGTATCTTCCTCAAAATCATCGATGTTGTTTTCCGAAACATCATTCATAAAGCCGCAAGACAAACACTTCCATGTTCCGGTAGATGTTGTAAAATCAGGCTGAACATTCATGAATTTCCCGCACTCATCACAAAACCAGAATATCGCACCATCCAACACACTTTTTTGTGTAATACAGTACGCACATCTTTTGCAGCGCCATACGCCCGCCTTGAGTTGCATTGCATCCCCACAGCAAGGACATTCCATCGACTTTAATTTCATGAATTGTTCGTGCACCTTTTGGTTGTCCTCTCGCTTTTCTGTTTCATACAATGTCCGCACAATGTTGCCCTTTTTCATTTTATAATACTCCTTTACATTTTAGTGGCGACTTTGACTCGCCATAAAACAAGATGTATTTTTCGCGTACCTTACTTCACCAGCAGGCATACCGTCTCCACATGTCCTGTCCTGAGAGTTTGGTATATCACTTTTCGTGTGATAACCAAACAATCACCTCGACTATTGTTTCATTTTCCAAGGGCAATTCTTTTACTTCTGATCCATTGACAGGAACGGGGAAGTTGAAGATAATCTTCCTGATCCAGTTGCCGTCCGGCTGCTTTTCCGGAAATAACTCGATCCGTTCAATGAATGCCCGCATGAACTCCTTCCGCTCCACCTCGGAGGCAGCTTCATAGACCTGATCGAACGCCAGTAGCAGACGGTAGATATTGTCACCCGAAATCTTCTCCTGCCGGATACTCCGTATCTGGCTTTGCACATCGTCAATCTGGACTTCGATCTCATCTATTCTACCATACTGCTCATCATAGCGGCGCTGCAAATCAGAAATTTTTCGGTCATAATAGAGATCGCTTATATCCAAACCGTCCATCTGCCGTTCCAGACGAGCCTTTGTGCCTAACGTCTGTCGAAGCTGCGCCTGCAATGCTTCCAGCTGCTTCTCTAAGTCGTTCGTATCGACAGCGGAGCCGATTTTCGCCTTGGTTGCATCCGCAAACCGTGGGTCACTGACCATAGCGGAGATAATTGATGCCACCATACGGTTCATCTCTGTCTGTTCAATGTTCAACCGGAAAGTACACTCATGACCAGTCGGCGTAACCGTATTCTTGCAATAATAGTAATAGCGGGTCTTTTTGTCCTTGCTGTGCGCTTTCGCAATATTCCCGTACAGGCTTTTGCCGCAGCAGGGGCATTTCAGAATGCCGGACAGGATATGTGCGTGGGTAGGATCATTGACTTTCTCACGCCGGTAAGCATTGACTTTCCGTTTCTCCTGCGCAAGGTTCCAATCTTCTTCTGAAATGATAGCCTCATGCTTCCCTTCGTACACGGGGAACTCCGATTGCTCAACTACGTGCATCTCATTCCGGGTGCCGATCTTCTTCTCTGTCCGGCGTCTGCCATAGGCGATTTTTCCCATATATACCGGATTATCAATGATACTTTTCACAAAGCTGGCGGAAAAACCGGGAATGGTACCGTTCTGTCGCAGCTTCTTCACAAAGCCCTGCCGGTTCAGATATTTCGCCACGCCGCTGACACCATCGTTGGTGTGAATATAGCGGTCAAAAATGGTTCGGATCACGTCCACTTCATCCTCAGCAATCAGCAGATGCCCGTTTTCAAGACGGTATCCATAAGGGGCAAATCCGCCGTTCCATTTTCCTTCACGAGCTTTCTGCTCCCGTCCGGCCATCGTCTGCGTCCGAATATTCTCACGCTCTATCTCTGCCACCGCAGAAAGGACAGAAATCATCAGCTTGCCGGAATCTTTTGAACTGTCAATGCCATCTTCCACGCAAATCAGATTGACACCGAAATCCTGCATCAGTTGCAAAGAGTTCAGCACATCAGCAGCATTTCTGCCGAACCGGGACAGCTTGAACACCAGCACATATTCCACGCCGTCTTTGCAGTCCTGAATGTCTTGCAGCATCCGCTGAAATTCATGTCTGCCCTGAATATTCTTGCCGGAAAAGCCTTCGTCAGAATACTCACCAGCCACTACCATATCTTCGTATTCAGCGTATTTCCGCAGTTTATCTCGCTGAGCATCCAGACTGTATCCGTCCACCTGCATGGAAGTAGATACCCGTGTATAGAGATAGCATTTTGTTTTAGTTCTCTTCATGTAGGCCGACCCTTTCTTCCATCTCTGAACATTCATCCGTTACTTTCTTCTTCGCCAGACCTTCATTCTGAATGTAGTACTCCAATAAACGGAGCACATATTCCGGCGCATGGCGGTTATCCAGTTCCCACTCTGTCACAGTCCGATAGGGAATCTGAAAATATTTACAAAATTCCTTGCGGTTCATGCCGGTGCTTTCCCGCAGTTCTTTTATTTTGGTTTTGCAGTCCATTTCACTTACCCCATAAAGCAAAAATACACGTTGCGTACTTATTATAGCATACGCTAAATAAATACGCAACGTGTAAATTCAGTTTTTATCAAGCGGCTTTGTCAAATTCCTGATACACAGGAACGGTTTGTTTTCCTGATACCGCAGACTGTGTGCAGTCATCCTTCGCAGTCTCCTGCATCTGCCCCAACAGCTGCGGCCCGTACTTCTGCAACAGCCGCGCCATCACATCAACACAGCGGTCAAATGCCGCATTATATTTCGGATCATCATAAACTTTGCTCAATAGGCCGCTCCTTTCCTCTATAGCTGCTCTGCGCATAGATGTTCAATACTTCTGCCGGTATCTGCTCTAAAATCGCCACAGCACTGTCATAATCGCGCCGCAGCTTGAGGTCTTCGATCTGCTTTAGGGTGCTGACCTTCTGCGCCGATGCGAGAGATTCTTCCAGTTCAGCATTTTTCGTTTTCAGCTTTTTGTTTTCGGATGCTGTTTTCGTGAAGGCTACGCCATATTTCCGCAGCAGCGTGTCCATCTTCTCCACGCTGGGAATATAGGTGTCCAAAATTTTGCAAATTTCCTCCGCCCGGCTTTTGGCGTTGAAGGGATTGATTCCGGTGAGCAGATCCTCCAGTTTGTCCTTCTGTTTGGTCAGCCGGGTCATCTCCTTGAACACATGGGGCGGGATATGGTCACGCCCTGTTTGGCTGGCGCTCTCGCCACGCTCCAAATCCGGGAACTTCTTGACCATGTGTTTCCAAAACTCATCCTGCCACCAGGTCAGTTTCTTTTTATTGCCCATAATGTCTTTGGCGCTGAGCCTGCCGTCCTCCGTCAGTGGGACAAAACAAAGGTGCATATGGGGCGTTTTCTCGTCCATATGCACCACGGCGGATAAAATTGTCTCTTTGGATTGATGCTGCTCCAGAAAGCGCAGAGCTTCCTCGAAAAACACGCGAATCTCCGCCCGTTTCTTCCCCTTGAAGAACTCCGGGCTGGCAGTGAACAGCGTCTCGATCATACGGATACTGTCTTTCCGGGTACGGCATCCGGCGGCAGCAATCTGCCGTTCCGATTCCGTCCGGTACTTACCGGGCGGTTTGACCAGATGGAAGTTGTACTTGCTTCGGCTGGTGTCCACATCAGGATTGCTGGCGTACTTTTCCTTTGTGCGCTCGTTATGGGCCTCGATATTGCCGATTTCAGGTCCCTTGTATTTTGCAAATCGCATAATCGCGTACTGTGCTTTCTCCATGCTCAATCCCTCCGTTTCTGCCAGACAATGTCATATCCCAGCACGTCAGCCAGTTCTACAGCCTCCCGATACCGCAGTGATTCCCGCTGCAATTTGCCGGAAAGATTGGATACGCTGTCACTCCAGCCATATTCGTCATGCAGAAGGTCAACGACTTCTTGCATGGTGTAACCGGCGCGGATGATCTGCGCCTTGATTTCGTTTCGGATACTTGATTTCATAATAATCCTCCAAATTTTCTTGCCCATAAAAAGAACCGGCTGCGCTGGACAGCGTACCGGCTTTATGGAATGATAAAATTGTTATAGTTGCTGTTTTGCGATAGAAATGCTTCCCCGCGTATCGTTGGTCAACGGCGGAATATTCGACTTCACGGAAATGTGTGACTTTTCACCGTTCGGATTGTATTGTCACAAAATGGTACAATCTGTATGCCGTTCCGTGAGCCGCCATCCGGCGAACTGTATGCGGATAATAGAGATATATTTCGCCGTTTTGCGATTGCTTCAAAATATGCCTATAAAATCACTACGTTTCCTGTCCGTTTTGGTTGTCCCCAAAATGGGAACGACCACTTTATCCGCATGAATCATTCCTGCAATATATGAGGTAATAGGGTTAATCGCTGCGTACATACGTACCGGCGACCAGAGCGGAAATCAATCCCGCCAGTCTTCCGGTACGTACGTACACTGTGAAGCGTCCGTAAACTCGTTTATATGCGGCCTTGCCACAGCCTCGATCCCCATAAAGCCCCACACCCGGCGTCCTGCCGAATTGGTGATCGTGTTGCAGTGTTCCAGATTGTACTTGCCGCAGGCTGCCACCAGCGCATCGCTGAAACTGCGGCGTTTAAGTGCAGTCAGACTGTTTTCTTCGCACCACATCCGGTAAATGTCGTAGCAATCCTTTGAACTGATAGACGCATCGGCTTTCAGCCGGATATAGCCCTCGGATTCCAGAAAATCGAACACATTGTTATTGTCACGCTTGACGGCCTCCTGGTTCTCTCTGGTGCGCTGGCTCTCGGTGAACTTGAAGCTGTTGGCGACCAGCCGCTGCAATCCCGCAAAGGCACAGAGGAAGATGCCCTCAATCTCCGCTTTCATCTTTTCAGCCAAGTCGGGATCGTCCACACGGTCAGCAGGTTTTTCTTTGGTGGTCAGCACCAGTTGCCGCCGGTAAAAGCCGTCACTGCGGTCAAAGAGTGCCTGCAAGTCGCCGTTGCTGAACGCCAGCAGCCGGGCACACATCCAGCCCTGATAACTCTGTTTGCCCTTGCGCTCCAAATCCATCTTACCCTGTGCGGTGACGATGGATTTGACGTAGTTGGTCTGGCGTAGGGCCTCCATCCGCATATCGTCATCCACACACAAGAGAATATGCTCCAGGTCAGCACGAGCAAAACGGTTCTCGGAAATTTTGCCGATGCTGCCGTCCTTCATGCTGCTGCCGAACAGGGCGGACAGCACCGCGCCGATCTGGCTCCTACCCTCGCCGCCGCTGCCCTTAATGACCATCATCCGCTGTCCCTTGTTGCTGGGAATCAGACAGTAGCCGATGAACTCCTGCAAGGTTGGGATGTCCTCCGGGTAAAGAAGCCCATCCAGAAAAGCCAGCCAGCGGGTCGGCGTGGACGCATCGGGATTGTAGGCCACCGGCAGGCGGCAGCGCACAATTTCCGCTTTTCCTTCTGTAAAAGTACCATCCAGCATTAGCGTCCCATTTGCCAGATGGATGCGGTCGGTTTCCGGCGGGAAATCCTCTACCAGCGCGGCCAGCTTCATCAGCTCCACAATGTTGCTGATTTTGTGGGGGATGTTACTGACCGCGCAGCATTTCAGTTCCTCGAAAATCTCACCGCGCAGCGGCAGCTCATCGGTCACGCGGCCATCGGGCGTGAAAAAAGCCCCGTTTGTGTAGATGATTTTGTGTCTGCTCAGAAAATCATCACAAAACAGGACTTCATTGATACTCTTGCCGTCAAACCAGACAGGCTGGTTGACCTCACGCGATTGCTCGTTCTTCGCCATGGTGCTGCACCTCCTTTTCCAGACGTTTGAGTCTCTGCTCCAGTTCGGGGATGGTTGCGGCCTTCAGCAACATATCTACCGTTTTCACACGCTGTTCCAGTTCCGCAAACATGAGAACATCCAGAAGATACTCCACATATTCAAGCATCTGGCCCGCTTCCACAAAACGGTCGTCCAGATTGTCCTCCGGCGATTGCGGCGCATACTCGATCTTCCAGCGTTCCAGCAGGTGCAGATAATCACACAGCACCCGCTGGCAGTACATCTCATCATTGCGAAATACCCGTGCCAGCGGATACGGCTTTTTCAGCGCCATCGCTACCGGGGGGGTGTCCGGGTCGATGCCGAAATCATAGGCCAGCTTCTTTGCGGCCTCATAGCTGCTCAGACCGAACAGTCTTGCCACAAAATCGATCACGTCGCCAGTGGCTCCACAGCCAAAGCAGTAGAAATAATCTTTGTTCAGTTTCATGCTAGGGTGCCGGTCATCGTGGAAGGGGCAGCAGATCATATCGCTCCGGTTGACCTTGTATCCGTAGTATTCAGCGGCCTGCTTGACAGTGACAGCGGATTTTACAGTTTCAAATAAATTCATAGGCTATGCCCTCCATCATTTATTGACGGTATCTGCCCGTCTGCCTGAATATACGGGGAAAAAGCCTATAGACCGAAAAATCCGCCAAAAGTGCAAGAAACGAAAAAATGCCGCCCTGAAATCTTGCAAAAATGCAAGACCTCAGAGCGGCGAAACCAGCGGAAGCATTTGCCCACGCTGGTTTTATAAGGTATAATGGATAAAGAGAGTTTTCAGAAAAGAGGTGCATCACATGGAGGGAGCCTATCTGCCCGGCAATATCCGGCAGCGGATGCAGGAGCTTATGAAGGAACATAAAATTACCCAGGCCCAGCTGGCGACCCGCATCGGCAGCACCGAGAGCGCCATCAGCCGGTTTGTCAGCGGCAAGACCGATAAGATCAGCACAGAACATTTGCTCCGCATTGCGAAAGTGTTTGAAGTCTCCACAGATTTCCTGTTAGGGGAAGTCAACACGCCCGACCGGACAAATTTTGATATTGAGGAACTGGGCCTGTCGGTGCAGGCGGCGCGGAATCTGTACACCGGGAAAACTAATGCTGAGATCGTCAACCGCCTTTTGGAAAGCCCGCGCTTTGCAGAAGTCACCTACATGATCGAACAATATTTTGATGATACGCTGGCCGCCGGTTTCGCCGGGCAGAACCAGATGCTTACTACCCTCAGCGCCATGCTGCGCCGGAACAATAAAACAGACGCTGCGGTGCAGGCTGCCAGAACTGTCAACAGGCAGAAAGTCCCTGGATATCAGGCAGACCTGACAATGATACAGAATACTTTCATGGCGGCTCTGCGGGAAGTGAAGAAAGAGATCGGCAACGATTTTACAGCGGCGCAGTCTTTGACTAAGGGCATTACCCAGCAGATGTTCACCGAACTCACCAAAGGGGCAGATGTCCATACTCCGACTATCACGCCCGAAATGATTTCCGCCGCCGTTACCCAGAGCGCAGCAGGAATGGACGGCGTGCAAAAGGAAGCGTTGGACAAGTTTGGTCAGGCGCTGACGGAATTTCTCCAATCTACCTTAGACCACGCGAAGGAGAAGCAAAATGCCGACCCGGAGCAATGAACAGCTGTGCAGGCTGGCACAGAAAGGGGATACAGTTGCCCGTGACATTCTGCTGGAATACAATCTGGGATTCATCCGAAAAATAGCGTTGGAGCAATACCGGAGTATGGGGCTGGATGAAAATGATATTGGAATTGATTTAGATGATTTGGTACAGGAGGGAAGTATCGGCCTGCTGAACGCGATCCCTTTGTTTGACGCCGGACGGGGCATGAAATTTCTGACTTATGCAGCACCGGCAATCCGCAACGCCATGACAAACTGTATCCGTGCTGCCCTCGCTCAGTTTGAGCAACGGATGGTGGATAAGAAAAACGGCCCCGGCTTCCAGAGAGTATATCTGGATGACATTCTGTCCGATGATGAACGGATGCTGCGGATCGAAGCCATAGCTGACCCCCATACCCAAACGCCGGAGCAAATTTACATCCAAAAAGAACAGCTGACGGAACTGTATGCGGCGCTGGACAAGCTGACTGCCAGAGAGCAGACTTATCTGCTGTACCGCTATGGGTTTACCGATGGAATCGAACACCCGCTGATCGGTGCGGCGCTCCACTTCCACCTCAGCGAGAGCCGGACAAAGAAGGTGGAGGGCGAGGCGATGGACAGCCTGCGTGGGAAGCTGCCGTGGTGGTTCTGATACGATGGGAAGCATCGGCTGACGGGGGCTTTGATATACCTTTGTTCCGCAAATGACACGGCTGACAGACAGTGCTCGTTCGCACCGCCTGCCAGCCTTTTTCTGTCGCTTATGCTGCCCCGCAAGGAGCAACCTTTCCCGCCAGAACGCCGCAACTGTAGCCACACTTTACGGGGCGTGCTGCAATTCCGGCTGCCATCTGCTCCACAAAGGTATAACACACTAGACTTTCCGGGGAAAGTCGTGTGCCAACAGGGATGCTGCTCGCCCCTATTGGATGACCCAGAGTCAAAGAGGCTGCGCCCCTCTGGACACCCCTTTATGTTCGTGCAGAGGCTATCTATCCCATCTGGGGCTGTTAGATTTTTCCTACCCGAACATGAAACCGGAACACAGATTTAACAGCTTATCTGCATGAAAATCTGTGTGCCGGTTCGCTGTTAAGATGCTACTATCTGAACAGCATTCTCACGAATCTGATTTATAGTTGCTATCAAGGCTGTTCTAGTCTTTACATCAAACAGTTTAATAAAGCTAACCGGTTTGTCAAAGGGCGGCTTTGTAAGTTCTGAAACATTTTCCATATACCCATTCAGTTCTATGTGATTGATGATTTTTTTTACAAAGGAAATCTGCTTCTGATTTAAGGATTGGTCGTTAATAAAGGCAGAAAATGCCTGCATGGCCGCCTCGTGATCCAACTTGGCAATCTTGCGAATTAACAGTCCAAAAGGTGTATCACCAAATTCCCGTTTATAATCTTCTTTGCTTCCAAGCTCGCTTGTTAGCACTCGTTCCAGCTCCTGATAATCGCCCGTAGCCAACGGAATATTATGGGTCAGCTTGTAAATAGCCAGCGTATTTCCGTGCTCATTGACATAGCGGTTTACTTTGGCACGGTAGTCTTCAAAGTCATACGCTATATCCAGCTGAACTCCTTCCTGGCTATCTATAATTGGATCAGTAAGTTTGGTAATAATACGTTTTTGCCCTCCGCCATCTTCATCCAAAAAACGAATCAAACCACGAAGCTCTTTCCGAACCTTCTCAAACAGCAGAATATCATTGGCGTCCCAAAAGACATCGGTATGGATTCCCTGTAGAAGCGGCAGCTTTTCCTTAATCTGCGGAATATTCGCCTTGTGCTCCAGCAGAGAAACAGTGTCACACAACTGCTTTTTTGCATATTTGAAAGCAGGCATCTGTTCAATATGTGCCAACATCAGCCCGTACATGAAGTTATCAAAACGCTTGGCGAATTCATCAGTTTCTTCCGATTGAACAAGCGGTGCGATCTGTGTCAGCAACTCGCCTTTGTCACCCTCACTGATAGAAAGAAAGGCGTCCTGCTTTTTATATTTCTCCACATACTGCATCCGTAGTTTTACGGAAATCAACTCTGGGTTCAATGCTGTAACTTGTTTATGGCAGGTCTCAACAAGTTCGTTTCGCCACGCCTGGTAGTTTTCTCCTGCAAAGGTGCTTTCTTGCAAAGCCATAGCAATTTTAATCTGCTTGCCGAAAATATTCTCCGACAATGTCTTTGTTTCCCTGGCTTCATATCCTTCCTTGTGTTCCCGGAAATATTCAAAATTGCCGCAGTAATCGAAAATCAAGAAGCGCCGTTTATCCGTATATACTCCATCAACCTGATCCACACAGGATAAGCCCTTACACAAACGGGTGCCACGTCCAATCATCTGCCAAAACTTTGCCTTGGAGCGCACCTTCTTGAAAAACACCAGATTGACGCATTCCGGCACATCAATACCAGTGTCCATCATATCCACGGACACGGCAATATGCGGCTCTCTCTCCGGCTGTTTGAAATCATCTATGATGGTCTGAGCATAACTATCATCACAAATCACGCGCTGGGCAAATGAACCGTGATACTGAGGGTAGAGTTTGTTAAACCGCTCCAGAATAAATTCAGCATGGCGTTTATTCTGCGCAAAGATAATGGTTTTACCCAACCGATCTCCACCTGCGACCTTGATACCTCGTTCCATCAAATCCTGTAAAACCATGTCAACCGTTTTCTCGTTAAATACAAATTTGTTCAGATCTGCGGACGGGATAAAATCCGGTATTATGCCATCTTCAATGAAGTCATCTTCGTAACGCTCTTTGTCTTCATCGGACAGATCATCGTAAGTAATGCCTTCATCCAAAAACTTTGTTTTGATCTCATAATTATAGTATGGTACCAGCACATGGTCTTGGTAGACCGCTGTTTCATAATCATAGGCGTAAGTAGGGACGCCATGCTCCATCTCAAAGAAATCGTAGGTGTTCCGATCTACATCTGTTTTCGGCGTAGCAGTAAGACCAACCATCAAAGCATCAAAGTATTCAAAAATCGCCCGGTACTTTTTGAAAATACTTCGGTGGCTTTCATCAATAATGATTAAATCAAAATGCGCCGGAGTAAACAACTGGCGGCCATCTCTGGATTTCGTATCATCAATGGCATTCAAAATCGTTGGGTAAGTGGAAAACACAATCCGGGCATTTCGGTCATCCTTGTTGGAACACAGATTGCAGAGGGACATATCTGGCAAATACCGCTTAAAATCATCCTTTGCCTGTTTTACCAAGGCAGTGCGGTCAGCCAGAAAAAGAACATTCGTAATCCACTTGCCACGGCTGAGTACATCGGTTAGGCTGGAGGCTGTCCTCGTTTTTCCCGTACCAGTTGCCATTACCAGAAGATGCTTACGAAATCCTTGTTCGATCTGATCGCAAACAGCCCGTATGGCCTCTTTTTGGTAGTAGCGATCTGTGATTTTATCATCGATAGGAATACTCATCAAGTCTTGCCGTTCAGCGCGACGGTTCATCAGCTTTTGTAAGTCTTCCTTGCCGAACACGCCGCTGACCTTGCGCTGCGGGCCAGACTGGTCGTCCCAGTAATAAGTTTCAAAACCGTTAGTAGTAAACATCATCGGTCGGCGGCCAAATTTCCGTTCCAAGCAATCCGCGTATAGAACTGCCTGCTTCCGCCCAATGTTAGGGTCTTTGCTAGTGCGTTTGGCCTCAATCACCGCCAGCGGAAGGCCATCTTTGCCAAACAGCACATAGTCGCAGTAGCCCATTTGGCCCACCACACCGGCCATACCCTGTACAGGATATTCCTCCTGTACATCTGCATCGGTACCGTCGAATTTCCAGCCCATGCACTTCAAATCTACGTCAATATAAATTTTCCGCGTCTGGAACTCAGACAAATCTTCTGGCTGGAAAGATCGCTCCTGCTGATGTTTCTCTTTCTCAGTAGTATATTGGGCTGACATCTGCTCAATTTGTTTGCGCAGCGCCTCAATCTCTGCTTCCTTTTCACCTAGTAAGCCTTCCTGCTCTTTGATTTTCCGAGTATCTACCGCTACTTTTTCAGTAGGAATCAGACTTTCATCAAATACACGTTCCTGATAATCAGAACCATAACAATAATCGATCCACTGGACAAACTCGAATAATCCTTTTAAGGATGCAAGGGCATCACTGGACTGTACACTCCGTTCTGTATGTACTGCCAGATTACCCAGCTTGATGATGAAAGGCAGCTTGCCCCAGGTATTGGAATCCACGGCGAAACGGAAGGACGGTTCATGGATAAGCGATTGCAGGTTATCCTTGTAGGGCATCTTCATGGTTTTATCTGCCGCATAGACCCACTTAACCGCCAGCTCCAGTGCCTTTCGGCAACCAACAGCGCACATGGCAGGAGCAGAGGCATAAATTTTTTCGGCTTCCGCGCAGGCAGGGGCAAACAACTCATATTCTTTTTTCGTTCTGAGAAAGCCAAAATTCGACATCATAACCACTCCTGTCTAATGCTTTTTTCAAGGCACTGGAAAAATCCAATGCACTTTTCTTGACGATATTTTGATTTGTCGGTCTGAGCGACGAAGGCGGCGAACTGGTTTTGCAGTTCCAGCGGAGGCACAAGCAACCGCAAAGAGTTGATGGAATTGAAGTTAAGTCCTGCCTTTACGGCACTTTGATTTTTTGATTCAAACTGTTCTTTGCCTGCCGGACTTTCCATGAAAAACGCAACATACATCGGATTGAGAATTTCTTTATTCAGTCGAATACAGGTAAGATGCTGATTGATGTATGCCCCATGATCGGCAATTTCCTTAGTCACAACACCCGTTCTTCCCAAATCTGCCGTAATGCTAATAAGTAAATCACCCTCTTGGACTTTGGTGCGCTTTGCTTCGGCATTATCAGGAGCATTGATAGGCTGCATATTATCAATAGAAATGCGACAGTCTTTTACATTCTTAATAGTGATAAACCATTCGCTACCATTATCTACACAATATTGTGCCCAACCACGAGAACCGGATGTCAAAAACTTAATATGTTCTGAAAGCTGGCTAATCGGATAGCTGTTTGGATTCAATTTTGGATTTCCAAATATCTCGATAAATCGGGACTTGACGATTTGATCTAACTTCGTTCGCTGCTCTTTTCGAGAGGCTATTAAGGCATCAATTTTATCGAATATTCGAGATATTTTTCTTTGTGTATCAATATCCGGGATATTGATAGGTTCTTTTTGATAATCCTTAAAGTATATGTGAGGTATAGTTGCACCACTAAAATACTTTGCAAGATTCATATGTTCAACGGCGTAAAACAGGTATTTAATGTCAATAGGAATACCCTCTTTCGGGAGCAAATATTGCATAGTCCCAATCACCGAGGAATACGCAGGTAGCAGCATTGTCCGGCCAATACCTGCACCGTCCTTTACAACGGCAATATATTCTTTATCCTGTTGATAAAAATCCACCTGCTTTATCAAGCCACTGGCTCCGTAGATTGGGTATACTCCCATTTTATCTTGTAAATCCTTCTGTGCAATATTCGAAGATGCCTTTTTACATACATCACCAAGAGTTAATCTTTTCATGCCGCCACCTCCAAATCATCAAAAGATTTTGATTTGTCGGTCTGAGCGACGAAGGCGGCGAATTGCTCTTGCTGATCTACTGGAGGCACCGGTAACCGAAGTTTCCGGATTTCCGAAAGGTTTAATGTCTTCTGTGCGATTCCCTTAACTCTCTCGTCAATCTGTCTTTGTACATCTGCCGAGAGAATTGCACTACGTAGGTACTCGCTATTTACCATATCCGCGTTGGGCTTAAGGTAGGCGATATGCCGCTGGAAACAGAATGGTTTGTCCGATTTTACAATCGCCGGATGACCGTATGACCCAACTGTAGATAAAAGAATATCTCCAATTGCAATAGGCGTGCGTTTAGTCAGCTCAGCATATGTTTCCTCTGAAATGAATTTTTCGGCATCATAATGAATCTCGTTAGTGACAATGTTGGAAACAAACAGGAACGGTACACCTGTTGACGTAAACTTAGGTGGCTGATGGGTTCCGTCTGTAATGATTTTGCAGATGTCAGCCATTGTTTGTTTTTCATTGTCTGGAGTATCGCCAAACAGTTCGATAAATCGGGATTTTACCATTTCATCCAGCTTGTCCAGCTGCTGGCGGCGTTTGGCAATCAGGTCACTTACCTTGTCCAGGACCGCTGCAATTTTGCGTTGTTCGTCAAGGGGGGGGAGAATTATTGATAAGTTGCTAAGCTGTTTTAAATAAATACCTTTCTGCGCTACGCCTCTGGATTCTTGTTCAAGATACGGACGCATACTCTGTAAGTAATGCATAAGAAAGCGATTATAAACAATTTCCGGTTTTGGTTTAAGAACCGCTACACTACGTTGAACACAAAATTCAGTCAAGCTGTTAGGTACAATAGCTACACGACCAATCGTTCCTACAATCGTTATAAGCAAATCATTCGGTTTAATGTTTGTACGCCTATTCTCCGCCTCAAAGTCTTCTTGAGACAAATATCGCGGATCATTAAGTGTTATGTAATCATCGTCGATATTTTTTGAGCTTAACATCAGATAGTTACTTTGTTCGATGCCCATAGGCGGATTATGGCTTCCATCTGTAATTTGTATGCAAATATCCCCTAATCTCGCCATCACAGCATCTCCTCCAACTCCGCCAGCCCTGCGGTGATCTCCAGTTCTAATTCATGCAGGTCTGCCATGATTTGTACTGTAGACGGATACTCCACTGGCACATACTCCACTTTTTTGTACTTATTGATGGAAAGGTCATAGTCGTTATCCGCAATTTCCTGTTTCGGCACAAAAAAGCTCTGCTCAGTGCGCTGACGGTCAGCTTCTTTCTCAAGATTGTGGAATCGCTCGATAATGTCGGAAATGTCGTTCTCCGCGATTTCGCTGCGCTTGTCATCCAGCGAAAAGCCGTCGGCCTTCATATCGTAAAACCACACGTTTTCCGTGCCGCCCGCGCCGGTTTTGGTAAACACCAGTACCGCTGTGGACACGCCCGCATAGGGCTTGAACACGCCGGAGGGCATGGAGATCACCGCCCGCAACTGATGATTTTCTACCAGCTCTTTGCGGATAGATTTGTGCGCTTTGGAGGAACCGAACAGCACGCCATCCGGCACGATGCAGGCGCATTGGCCTCCCTTTTTCAGCATCCGCAGGAATAGCGCCAAGAACAGCAACTCGGTCTTTTTCGTGTTGGTAACAGCTTTCAAATCATCATTGATGCTCTCAGCGTCAATGGTGCCCTTAAAGGGAGGATTCGCCAAACAAATGGTGTATTTGTCCCGGATTGAGTTCTGCTTAGAAACGCTGTCCTGATAATCAATCTCTGGGTGCGTAATCGAATGGAGCATCAGGTTCATGGCCGAAAGCCGCAGCATGGTACGGTCTGTATCAAAACCGGTAAACATCGGGCCGGAGAAATGTTCCCATTGTTCATTTGTCATGGTATCTTCATAGTGGCTGCGGATGTACTCTGCTGAAGCCACCAGAAAGCCTGCCGTTCCGCAGGCCGGATCACAGATGGTATCCTCCGGAGTGGGCTGTAAAAGATCTACCATCATTTTGATGATATGCCGGGGTGTGCGGAACTGCCCGTTTTGACCGGCAGTGGACAGTTTCCCCAGCATATACTCGTACAGATCCCCCTGCATATCCAAGTCGGAAATATCGTGCTCATACAGGTCGTCCAAGCCTGTAATGATTTTTTGCAACACCTGGGGTGTGGGAATCAGGAACATGGCATCACTCATGTACCGGGCGAAAGCAGTATCTTTTTCCGCATCATTCTCGGTGTTATCTACTATTTCGATCATCTCGCCCTGCTCCGTGAAATCGGGCAAATGGCCATGCTTCATGTTTTTAATAGCAGGGAACACCCGCTGGGAAATGACATCATAAATCTCACGCGGATCGTCATTCTTGAACTTGCTCCAGCGCATAGACTGTCCGATAGGGGACTGGGGGAAGATTTTATCCATCTTCTCGCCGCTCATGTTCTCAAATTCTTCTGTTTCCAGTTCTTTTTCATCAAGAGAACGAATGAACATCAGGTAGGTCAGCTGCTCAATTACTGTCAGCGGATTAGTAATGCCGCCAGCCCAGATGTCCGTCCAGATTTTATCTACTTTATTTTTGATTGCGCCTGTAATCATGCGTCTTTTCCTCCGTTTTCATTATCAGGAACAAATTCCATAACATCGCCAATATTGCAGTTTAATATTTTGCAGATTTTTTCCATGCTTTCCATTGAAACAGGCGCACCCTTCCCCAGACGTGCCAGAACATTGGTGCTGATGTTTGCACGGTGCATCATATCGGTTTTACTCAAATCGTGATCGATCAATCGTTTCCAAAGACGATTATAGCTAATTGCCATCCTGCACCTCCTGATATTTTTCATCTCCAGTATACTTGATTTCACACTAAAAGGCAAATTAAATTCACGAAATGGTGAGCCATAAAACTGCGACAAGGGCCTAGGATAAACTACCCAGGCCCTTGTGTAATAATTATGTCATTTGGAAATGCTTCAATGCCTCCATAATTGCCGCTTCCTTTTCCGGCGGGCACTGCGGCACTTTTGAATTTTCCTTCTTTGACAGATTATAATTCTGTCCCACATCCAAGCCACATTTCCGCTTGATCTGGGAGATATACAAGCTGGACACCTTCAAACCGTGCTTTTCCAGCACATAAGCTTTGATCTGCTCATAGGTTGCACCGTTCTGGAAACCGGACATATCCATATCTTCCAGTGAGAACTCCACCCGTACCTTCTTTGAGTCGATTTCTCCCTTGGAAAGCAAGACAACAGTCTCGACGTGCCGTGTCTGGGGGAAGAGGTCTACCGGGCAGAATTTGGCGGCGCGCCAGCCCAGGCGGGTGAAGGCGGCGACGTCGCGGGCCAGGGTCTCGGGGTCGCAGCTGACGTAGACGACACGGCGCGGCTTCATCTTGTTCACGGCGGTGATGCACTCCGGCGTGCTGCCCGCGCGGGGCGG
>ULTO01042748.1_pt1 | contig 18084 bp, 15 predicted proteins | sample 1957601 | NCBI WGS metagenome assembly ULTO01 (sample SAMEA4835734, study PRJEB28245) | human gut metagenome | biome: gut microbiome; material: fecal sample | place: Denmark | collected 2008 | reverse complement strand
CCTCTGATTACGGGTAAAACCGGGAAAGGAGGGATTGCTTACATAAATCACACAAAAAAGTAACCGCCCTCTGCCAAAGTCGCGGTTACTTTTTTGTAGTAATCTAAGCCGAGGCTGACCGTCTATCGGCAGTACCTCTTTTTGTGTTTTTATTGTAACAGATTCCCCTGTGGATGTCAAACGCCGCGGGGCTTTTGCCAAGACAGAATTCGCTGCAATGTAAATAGCAGTAGTTTCTTCCTTTGTATTCTTTTAATGGCAATCTGATCGTATTGAAAAATTCATGGTCGCATCTTCGCAATTCAATGGGACAATTATACCATGTATGTGAAATTATTCCATGAGTGTGCTTCTTTGTGGTATAATTAGTGGGTTCTTTTACTTTAGCGGGAACGGTATTCTGCCGAAGTAATAGGAAAAAGAAGATGGCTCAAATAAAATGATATGGAGGACGGACAGAGAATGAGTAATATCGTTATATTGGTCGGAAGTATGAGAAGGGATGGCAATACAGATCTGCTTGCACAGGCATTTGCAGAAGGTGCCCGTGAAAATAACTCTGTGGAGATAGTATCCGTTGCCGATTATAAGGTCAACCCTTGTATCGGCTGCAATTCATGTTTTACAAGGGAAAGAAATAAGTGTTTCCAAAATGATGACATGGATGAAATATATGAAAAGCTAAGAGCAGCTGACATTGTAGTTGTGGCGTCCCCGGTATATTTTTATGGTATTAGCGCAGAGCTAAAAGCGGTAATCGACAGATTGCATACGCCTATGAGAAGCGAATTTTCAATCAAAAAACTTGCTTTACTTCTGGTGGGGGCGGCAGAATTGCCGGAATTGTTTGATGCAATAAAATTGCAATATCAGCTTGTGCTTAACTTCTTCCATTTGGAAGATTTGGGTATGGTGCTTGTGAGAGGAGTTAAGGATAAAGGAGATATCAAAGGAAATGCGGCATTGAAGGAAGCCTATGATTTGGGATTGTCCGTTAAATAATGAGGTTTTGAGTAACTCAAAGATTTGTTAAGGAACAATAAGAACTGGCAGGAGTAAAAGAAATATGCAATATTATCAATGCGGTAAATATCCAATTGAGTTCGTGTTGTCAGAGGATATTGTTCAAAAGTTGTTATTGGAGATAATGGAGCAGGGTATTTTCGGAATGATGCCGCATCAGTTCTGTATCCAGAACCGCATACGGAAATCGCAGGGCTGCTGGATGGGGAGAAGACAATCAGCAGAATTGCTACGGAAATGGGGTTTTATGACCAGAGCCATTTTGACAAGGCTTTCCAAAGGATTGTTGGGATATCTCCATCAGAGTATATCTGTTCCAAAAAGCAGATAGGGCAGAATACATAGGGCAATTTTTTACAAGACATGCTAACTTCCAAAGAATATGATTGAAACGTAAGACAGATCACATATTTTATCGGAGGTGCAGAATGGATACATTTGAATTGTTTAACAATGGAAAATTAGTCATACCGGAAAAGGAAACTGGTTTTGCAGGGATTGAATGGTCAGAGCATCCGACTTTTAAGGGCGTTGAGTTGAAACATATCATCACGGCAAAGGACACAGATGGAAAGTTCAGCTACCATTTGGTACGGATTGCTCCCGATTGCAGTATTGGAAACCATACCCATGAAACTCAGCTAGAAACGCATGAGGTAATAAAGGGGAGCGGAAAGTGTGTAAATGCAGGCAGTACCATTCCGTATGAACCCGGTACAATATCCATCATGCAGGCGGGTGTGCCGCATGAAGTCGATGCAGGTTCAGAGGGATTATATCTGTTTGCCAAGTTTATGCCTGCATTATGTTGAATTGAATAAAGTGATAACAAGAAAGACCGGGCGGCCTGATAACGGAAATTAATTTTTACACTTGGCAGATGCTTTTCGTTCCATTTTGTATGCCTTTCGTTCCCCGCATCCCCAAATAACAAATAATCTGCCGATAAATTAAATGACGGAACATAATAGAATCCGAGGTAATGAATTTTGAAGTATGTGAGAGGGAGTATCTTTGTTGATATAATTACTTCATTTATTTTTTGATTTGTGTTATTCTATAGACATGTTATGCAAATGTTAATCAACAAGGAGAAACCAATGAAAAAGAAAAGTATTTTCCGGCAGTTACTGTTTCCGATAATTGCAATCGTATGCGCTTTGGCAGTATGCCTGACAGGTATTACGGTTGTGATTTTTATGAAGGCATATGAGGATGAGATATACAGCCGGGGAAGGGATAAGTCGCTGCTGGTGGCAGGCGATATCTCCACTTTTTTGGACGGCGCTTATGGGGTTACGGAGGAATTGTCGGTAAACCCCAGCATTCTTACAATGAAAACAGATGTGCAGACTCCCATACTGGAGGACTGTGTAAAACGAAATTCCTACCTGGAGCTGCTTTATGTTCAAGGGACGGATGGTATGCAGACGGGGCGTTCCTCCGGCGAGCTTGCAGACCGTTCGACGCGGTGGTGGTTTGTGCAGACCATGGAAGAGCAGAAGGCTTTTATTTCCAAATCATATTATTCTGTCAATACAGGTATGCCATGTGCGTCGATATTTTTTCCCATGTATAGAACTGACGAATTGGTGGGAATCTTCGCAGTGGATTTAAAATTGGATTATCTGCAAAGTCTGATTGAAAAATTTTCTGATATGGAGAACGGGGAATATTCCTTCGTCATCGATGGGGAAGGAGTTGTAGTTGCCCACCCGGACAGCACGCAGATAGAAGAATTGTATAATTACAAACTGCAGACCAAAACCGTATCTAAGAAAGATGAGGCAGGGCAGCCTTTATTGGATGCAGACGGCGGTATCATAACGGAGGAGCAGAGTATTACGATCTCAAAAGATTACCAGGAAATAATCTCCGACGTTATGGCGGGAAATTCCGGAAGCCGGAAAATAAAAAATGACGGGGAATCTTACTTTGTAAGCTATGCGTCGATTCCTTTAAAGGGAGAATCGGATTCCTGGTCTGTGATAACGCTCCACAAGGAAACCTCAGCGATGGCGGTAGTGTACAGGATCTGCATAATTGCATTGGTTATAGCCATTCTGGTAATTGCCGCAGCCGTTTTTGTTATTGCGCTTTTGGCGCGCAGACTGACGGAACCTATCGTTTCCATAACGGAGCTGGTCAAAAACGCATCGGAGGGGGACTTTACGGTACGGGCAGCGGAGGACAGCCAGAACGAGATCGGCACGCTTTCAAAGAGTTTAAATAAAATGACTGCAAAAATTTCTTCCATATTTTCAAGAATTACCGGCATTACCGGAGAAGTGGTGCAAAGTTCCGGACATCTGAAGGATATTGAAACGGATGCGGATTCCATCAGCCGGGCGGTACGGGAAATTTCTAATGGTGCGGAAACGCAGAATACGGAAATAAACCAGGTCTTTATGAGAGCGGAAAATCTGGAAGAAAACTTTGACCAGTTACAGGAAAAAAGCAGCCTTTTGCTGACGGATGCACAAAATACGATGCTATCGGGCGAGAAGGGCATGTTAAGCGTTACGGAATTAAAGGAACAGAACGAGGCGGCATCAAAGGGCATGTCCGATTCTTATGAAAAGATTCTGTTGCTGGAAGAGCATTCCCGGAAGATTTTCGGAATATTAAGTACAATTAATAAAATTTCTTCAAAGACCGGAATGCTTGCCTTGAACGCCTCTATCGAAGCGGCGCGTGTGGGGGAACAGGGACGGGGATTTTCCGTTGTAGCAGGTTCAATTGGAAAGCTTGCGTCTGATTCTGCGGCTGCTACTGCCGATATTGAAAAAATTATCGAGGAGTTGTGCCGGGACATTTCGGATACGGTTGCGCATATAGAAACGATCCGCACAAATATTGAAGGGCAGACACAGGCGGTAGAGAAGGTACAGGAAACATTTGCCGATTTCCGCATGCTGGCAGAAAAGACAAAGGAATCGGTCAGCAGCATAGAACAATTGGTGGACGAAATGCATGAAAGCAATCGTTATGTAGTTCATGCGGTAGAGCGGATGAGGGATATTTCCACGAATACGGCAGAGTTGACGGATAAAGCGGCAGATTCATTGGAGGAACAGCTGCATGGAATCCGGAATGTGTCGGAACGTATTGACGCGCTTTCTCTGGTTTCTGAAGAGATGGAACAGGAAATGACGAAATTTAAGCTGGTCTGATTGGAAGCTCCAAAACAATAAACCGAAAACATTTTTAAGCAGCGGAAGGCCTGTGAGTCTTCCGCTGTTTCATGTTGTGAAAATTTTTTCTTATTTGAAACTTTTTGGGTATCTGAAAAATCTATATAATAAAAGAATTAAACAGAAAGGTGCGTACCTGTTATGAAACAAGAATTATATGAAAAATTAATCCAGTATATTCTTGAAAACCAAGACCGGTTTTATAGATTGGCTTACAGTTATACCGGAAATCAGGAGGACGCTCTTGATGTTGTCCAAAGTGCGGTCTGCAGAGCGCTTGAGGCGCATAAAAGCATTAAAAATGAGGATGCGGTCAAGACCTGGTTTTATAGAATATTAATTAACGAATGTCTGACAGTGTTAAAAAAGCGGAAGAGGTTTTTGCCGGCAAATGATGAGCCGGGACGGGAGGAGGCGTATTATGAAAAGGGATATGAGCAGGATGATGATCTGGAAAAAGAATTAGACAGGTTGGAGCCGGATGTGCAGGGAATTATCAAACTCAGGTTTTTTGAAGAGTTGTCGCTGAAAGAAATTTCCTGTATTACGGGACTAAATCTGAATACGGTTAAAACGAAACTCTATCGCGGCTTAAAGCAGTTAAAAGAAAATATTCAGGAGGCAGATATATGGGAAAATTAGATGAAATGAAAGAACGATATGACCAGACCGCTATTCCGGAGGAACTTAACGTCCGGATACGGCAGGAAATAGAAAAGTCAAGAAACAAACAGGCAGAAAAAAGAGGAAAGGGCAGAAGCCGAAGAATCAAGGTAATAATACGCAGTATGGAAGCAGCGGCTGCGGCCGTATGCATTCTTTTTATAGCAGCTTTAAATACGAGTCCCGTATTTGCAAAAGAAGCAGGGCAGCTTCCGGTAATCGGAGGTCTTGCCCGGGTACTGACATTCCGTTCCTATGAAACAGAAAAGGACGATATAGCGGTGTCTGTGGAAATTCCAACCATTGAGATGATCGCAGAGGATACCGGGATAGCAGTGGATGAGATCAATCAGGAAATCCTTGCCCGTTGTGAACAGTATGCAGATGAAGCGCTCCGGCGTGCAGAGGAATACAGGACGGCTTTCCTGGAAACGGGAGGAACACAGGAAGAATGGGCGCAGCACGATATAAAGATTACCGTGGATTATGAGATTAAGCAGCAGAATGGCGATTATCTTTCCTTTGTCGTAAGAGGAACTGAAAACTGGACAACGGCTTATAGCGAATCAAACTATTACAACCTGGATTTAAGAACAGGGAAAATGGTCACTTTAAAGGATATGCTGGGCGCAGATTATGTGGAAGTGGCAAACGAAAGCATCAGGGAGCAGATCGCTGAAAGACAAAAGGCGGGAGAAGTATTCTTTACGGCAGAGGAAGGAGGTTTTGCAGGGATTTCGGAGAATGCGAAGTTCTATATCAATAAGAATAACCGTCCCGTTATCGTTTTTGAAAAATATGAAATTGCACCTGGTTCGTCAGGAGAGATTGAATTTGAAATTACATTGGAGGAAATAGCGCAGACATCAGAAGTATATGAAGATTCCTTCGCCGTTGACAGCAAGGCGGCGAAGGAATTTGCCGAGAAGGTTAAGGAAGCGGCGGCACAAAAGGATTTGGAGGCATTGGCAGAACTGACTGCATTTCCGGTTTATGTGGGATTGCCGGATGCCGGTGTGGTAGAGACTAAGGAGGATTTTTTGAATCTTGGCGCAGAAGCCGTGTTTACGGATGAGCTGTTGGAATCCGTAGAAAAGGCGGATATCGAAAATTTTCAGCCTTCTATGGCAGGATTTTCCATTTCAGACGGAGGAACGGCAAATATAAACTTTGGTGTTGCGGATGGCAAACTGGCGATCAACGGAATTAATTATTGATCATTGGAATGAATAAAAAGGGCTTGCCCGTGGGAAAATAAGCATTATTTTCTGACGGAGATGGGCATATGTTTCATTATTTTTACGGCTGGTATCTGAAATGCCAGTCTGATACACAGACTTTAGCGCTAATACCTGCCGTCCACAGCGCAGGAAACAAGCGAACCTGTTCTATTCAGGTCATTACGGACGAGGATGCATGGACGGTTACGTATACCGGGGATTCCTTTCGACGGACAAAAGGAAACATTATTATCGGAAAGAACCGGTTCGGTAAAAAAGGTATTTTTCTGGCAATACGTACACCGGAGTTAACGGTCAGGGGAAAATTGGACTTTGGACCGCTTTTCCCCTTAAAGTATGATATTATGGGTCCCTTTGCACTGGCGCCCTTTATGGAATGCCGCCACAGCGTATGGAGTATGCGGCATCCGGTAAGGGGAGCCGTGGATATCAACGGACAGAAATATTTTTTTCAAAACGCCTGGGGATATTGGGAAGGGGACCGCGGCAGGTCATTTCCCAAGGAGTATATATGGACGCAGTGTTGTTTCCGTGGCGGGGCCGTCATGCTGTCTGTGGCAGATATTCCCATGGCGGGCATTCATTTTACCGGTATCATAGGCTTTGTATTATGGCGGGGAAAAGAGTACAGGATTGCCACTTATCTGGGAGCCAGGGCTGTTAAAATAGAAGATAAGGCGGTTCGGGTCAAACAGGGAAATCTGGAATTGGATGTAAGACTGTTAGAAGAATCTAAGCGGCCCCTGAAGGCCCCGGTAAAGGGAGACATGGTAAGGACGATCCATGAAAGTGCGTCCTGTCGGGCTTTTTACAGATTCCGCAAAAAGGGATGTACCTTATTTGCTTTTGAGACAGACAGGGCATCTTTTGAATTTGAATATAAAAGCCGCCCATGACTCTGTCTGAGCCATAGGCGGTACGTCTTTAATAATTATTTTATTGATTAATGTCCCAGGGAGACAAAAAACCTCTGACTGTCTGCCTGGCCTTGTCCTTGTGATAGATTCAGAGCGTTGAAAAAGGGATTGCTGAAAGTATTATTTTCTGCATTGGCCGGTGTTACGTCTTTTATTCCGGCCGCATTTGTCTTTGCCGCCGTCTGCATTGTATTATTTGCTTCGGCTAATGTGGAGAACTGGAATGAGATCGCTCTTTGTTCCTTTTTCTCCATCTTTTCGACCTCAGCCTGGTCTTTTTCAGTATCTACGCCATGTCTTTTGTCCTGATTCATTTCGCCCTTTAAAATAGCGATGCCGTCCCTGGTCTTAGCTATGACGGTCCCCTGCCGGGTGGCCTGCCGTACGGAAGAATCGGCCGATACGATCGCATGTATCTTTTTGTGGGCCGGACTGGCATCTGTATTATTGTCTGCAGATCCGTCCTGCTTTTCGGAAGTGCTTTCTGCTTTGGCTTTATCATCCTGATTTACTTTATCTTTAAAAATAACGGTGCCGTCGCTGTTCTTTGCTATGACGGTTCCCGGCTGTGGCGTCTGCCCTTTATCGGCCGACAGGTTCTTTTCATCCGCTTTGTCAAAAGAGGACTCTGTTGTCTGTATCTTATCTTCTGATTTTTTCTCTTTTGCCGGTTCCTTATCTTCCTGCAGTCTGGCAAGCATGGCTTCTCTCTTCTGAGATCGGAGAAGCTCTTCCTGATGCCGCTTCAGTTCCATATTGAGGCTGGATATTTCATTCTGAAGTTTTTTCCGCTCATTGGTTTTTTCGGTAACAGAAAGCTCTTCCTTGGAAGATAACTTCTGCATCTGCTGTTGTGCATCGGTAATTTCGTTTTGATATTTTTTGATCTTCGGATCGGCCGTACGCGATGTGATCGTCTGCATGCCTGACATACTGCTGAGTGATGTTGCGCTTCCAATCTCCATAAAATAACCTCCTTCCTGCAAAGGATGCTTTTGGACAATATACCAAATAACGGGTATTCTTTTTTAATGCTGTAATTACTTATATTTTACTCTTTTTTTCATGTAGAAAGCAAGATAATTTTGAGATAAAATATATTTTTGGAACATATTTTTGGGTCTTTATATTATATTTTGTGATATAATCAAAAATTAGGCTGATTCTGATATGATGCGGGCTTAAAATGAGTTGATAATTTTGTTTTACGCAGGCAGTCAGGAGTTTCACAAAATGCTGTAACAGGTTAAAGAAAGAAGGGATTCATATGGGAAGCCGTATGGATATGATAAGCGGCTCATTAGGAGACAAGATCATCAAATATGCGATACCGCTTGCGGCAACAGGGGTCTTGCAGCAGTTGTTCAATGCGGCGGATCTGGCAGTGGTGGGACATTTTTCCGGTAAGGAGGCCATGGCGGCGGTAGGAAGCAATGCTCCGGTCATCGGGCTGTTGGTCAATCTTTTTGTGGGGATCTCCTTAGGGAGTAATGTCATAATTGCGAAATCTATCGGTCAAAGCGATAACGAGAACATCTCAAAGGCAGTGCACACATCAGTGATCGTGGCCCTGCTTGGAGGGCTGTTTATTACGCTGTCGGGCGAGTTTCTGGCACCTGAAGTTGTAAGAATGCTGGATGTTCCGAATGATGTATATCCGCTGGCAGTAAAATACCTGCAGATCTATCTGGCCGGGATGCCGGTCATTCTGCTCTACAACTTTGAATCGGCAATTTTCAGAAGCTGCGGAAATACCCAGACGCCTCTGGCAGCATTGGTCATTTCCGGCATCCTGAACGTTGTCCTCAACCTGTTCTTTGTCCTGGGGCTTGGCATGGATGTGGACGGCGTTGCCACAGCAACGGTAATTTCCAACCTTGTCAGCTCGGCACTCCTGTTTGGGGCATTGATGAGGACAGAGCTGGCGATCCGTATCGAACCTAAAAAGCTGCGGGTACATGGGGGTGTGCTGGGACAGATCCTGAAGATCGGGATTCCTGCCGGCATACAGGGCATGATCTTTTCCTTTGCCAATATCATCATCCAGTCGGCGGTCAACAGTCTTGGGACAACGGTAATGGCGGCATCTTCGGCAGCATTTAATCTGGAGATCTTTTCCTATTACATCATGAACTCTTTCGGGCAGGCGTGTACTACGTTTGTCGGTCAGAACTATGGGGCAGGAAAGAGTGAACGCTGCTTAAAAACCTTAAAGCTCTGTCTGCTGCAAAGCATAGTGAGCACTGCGGCAGTCAGCGTGTTGATCCTTGTGTTCAGCCGTCCTTTGCTTGGTATTTTCAATACGGACCCGGATGTGATCGCAACGGGACGGATCCGGTTAGAGTACATTTTCTTTGCGTACCTCTTCAGCTTTGCGCAGGAAGGTCTGTCCGGTTATCTGAGAGGCTTTGGCGTTTCCTTCATCCCGGCGGCCTGTGCGGTCATCGGGATCTGCGGGGTACGGCTCACGTGGATATTCACTGTGTTTCAGAAGTCCCCGTCTTTTACAACGATCATGCAGGTATATCCTCTCAGTCTGGGCATAACAGCGGCGGTCATCCTGGTTGTAACGCTGTTGGTAAAACCGTCAAAAAGGTATGTCGCCCGGGGAGCAATATATCAGGCCTCATAGCTTTTCAACATCTTGAACTTTGAGTGCTTTTGCAGTATTATATTGTCGCTGCATCAATGCGGGGAAGATAAACACGGCTGCGTGGTATAATCAGGAGGAACGGAAAATGTCGATCGAAAGAGTAAAGGCGTATTTTGGACAATATGGAATGGAAGAGAGGGTCTTGGAATTTGAAGTATCCAGTGCGACGGTAGAGCTTGCCGCAAAGGCGCTGCACTGCGAGCCGCAGCGGATAGCGAAAACCCTTTCCTTTATGGCGGACGGCCGCAGCATACTGATCGTAACTGCCGGGGATGCAAAAATTGACAATCAAAAGTATAAGGCTTTCTTTGGCGTAAAGGCTAAAATGCTTTCCTTAGAAGAAGTGGAAACCCTGATCGGACATGCCGTGGGCGGCGTATGCCCTTTTGCGGTAAACGAGGGAGTGGAAATATATCTGGACGTGTCCTTAAAGCGTTTTGACACGGTATTTCCCGCCTGCGGAAGTTCTAACAGCGCCATAGAGCTTACGATCTCCGAGCTGGAGAAATATTCCCGGTGTACGGGCTGGATCGACGTCTGTAAAGGGTATTAAGTTTTTTTGTTTCCATTTAAAGCCGTTTCGTTACATTTTGCCTGAATATTAAAAAATTCTGCCGATATAGAAGATGGAGAAATACGAAGGCAGTGTCGGCGGAGGGAGAGTCAGGGAATGGAAATAAATCAAACAAACGATCAAAGTGGGAATTGGGGCGCGGCTTTTAGAAATAAACCCATTTTTCTTATGAACATAAAGCAGAGCCGGGCGTTCTTTGAGGGGAAAATAAGGAAGGACATGGTGCTTTGGGAAGATACCTGCACCCTTTTAGGAAATGATATATACAGGGACCGGCATACATCCTATGAGGTGCCGGACTGGGATAAGGGCAGCGCTTTTCTGGATCTTGGTTTTCTGATACAGGATGAGACCAGCTGTTTAAAGGGAAGCTTAAGCCATGGGACGGATGTGGATTTTTACAATTTTTCCATCCCCTATAACCGCACCGTACAGAATTATTTTAATATTGAGGTGCGTATGGACCTGCCGAAGGGGTGTGATTACAGCCTTACCCTGTATGATGAATACGGGATTCAGGTAGGACGGGGAGAGTGGAAGAAGGAGGGGCAAAAAGCCCTGAGCATTCCCAACTGGGATACCAAAACCAGTAAATACTGCATTAAAATAGAAAATGAAAAGGGGGAGGAAGTGTCCCCGGATGATTTTTATAAGATAAGCTTCCATGTTTCCGAAAATAAGGAACAGGAAAAAACGGATGCCATAAGGGAGGCATTCGGGGCGTTGCAGAATGCATACAGCAGAAAAGAGGAAAACTGGAGGGAATATCTTGACCGTTATAATGAAATTTTAAAGGAAACGGAGAAAAATTACATAAGGGAACGGGATCTTTTGCATCAAAAGCAGTTTGAGAGCCTGCCGCCGGAAAAGCAGTATAAAGGGGAAAAAACGGTAACAGAGCTTTTACAGGATATGGCGGAAGGAAAAAGCTTGAGCGACACGGAGTCGGAATACGTAAAAATCTTCGCCAACTTAAAAGATTATGAGAGGGCGCAGCAAAGGGCGGAGCTTAAGAACGATTTTTCCGGTAAATTTGTAAAAGAAATGGAAGAAAGAGGAATTTCTTCAAAGGATGCAGAAGAAATGTGCGTGATGATCGGAAGCGACGGAACCGTAACGGTAGAAGGCATAGAAGACGAAGAGATAAAAGAACAGATGGAAAAGCTGGTAAAAAAATACGGCGACAGACTGTACCGTTATTATACGGGAATTGCGGGCAGTGTGGCGGACCTTCCGTCAGCCGTTTATCAGTATGCGGCGGATGTGCAGGAGGTCAGACGCTATTTAAGAGGAGTTACGGGAAAGGACATAACGTTGGAAAGCCTCTATTTCCTGCCAAACGGGAAAATAGGAGGGCTTCCCGATAAGGCGGCAAAACTGATTAACGACGGAAAAGACAATGCAAAAATAGACAGGATAAGGGATGCTCTGGTAAATATTATCGGAAATAACAGGATAGGCGGCGATATCGGGATCCCTGATTTCACTTCGCAGTTCCGCTTTCGGGACGGAGAGTTTTTTGTAACGGACAGCGGTTTTGCGGTAGATATGGAGGCGCTTTCCGAAAGAATGACGCCGGGTTCTAACGGCAATATGTATTCGGATATGTATCGGTATCAGTTTCAAAAGGTTTTATAAGGATTAGCGGAGGGGAGCGGCTGCGATGATGATAAATACAAGATATCACACCTATGTGCAAATTCCATATCAGAAGCCCCAGACCAGGCTGAAGGATCTAAATGAAGCGGTGGTCCTTAAGGAAAAGAATGACGGGGATAATGATGTTTACCGCAATGCGGCGGCTAAGGCCATACAGAGTGCGGATATAGACCGCTACAGTCAGGGAACCTTTGACCTTTCCCTCCTTGTGGCAGGGAGGAACGAAAACAGCTGCTTTAACGGTGCGATGAACGGTCCCTCTGACGTAGATTATTTTCATGTGGATACCACATCCCAGATATTGAGCAGAAGGCCGGTCATTGTGAATATGGAGATGCCAAAAGGGGCGGATTATGATCTGACCGTTTATGACAGTGAAGGAAATCAGGTGGGCATGGCGGTTACCAACGAGGATGGGACGAAAACCCTTACCATTCCCTGCGACTGGTCTTCCTGCCGGAATTTTGTTATTAAAATAAGCCAGCATGATCCGGATGAGAGTGTGGAAGGAAGATATAAGCTTACCTTTTCCCAGGGGGATATGCCGGAGGAAACCGTTAAATGGCTGGAGCGTATAAAGGGAGCAAAGATTCAGGATAATCCGGAAGGAGGAAGCAGGCCCGGCGCAGCGGCAAAAGAAAAATATGAAGCGGAAAATGAGGAAGGGATCTTAAGGCTTCATAAAAAGCAGTTTGAAGAATTGCCGGAGGAATTGAAATACAGGGGGACTATGAGTGTTTCGGAACTGCTGGATTTGGAGAGAAACGGCAAAACCTTATCGGAAGCGGAACGGGCTTATATCGCCATTTATGGGAATCAGAAAGAGATTTACCGGCAGGAATCCATGAAAAGGAAATGGGGACTTGAGAAGGAACTTTCTGAATTTTTAGAATCCGCCGGCCTGTCAAAAAAGAGCTTTGAAATCAGCCTTCCGTCATTTGGGAATCCCAGTGTTACGGGACTTTCAGGGGAAGAGAAAAGGGCGGTGGAGGAATATATTACTGCCAAACGACAGGATTTCCAAAACGTATATCTGGAAAATTCCGGGGAAACGGCCGCTATGACAGATTACCAGTACAGGCTTGCAGGCTATGTGGAGGAGTGTGACCGTTTTCTTTTAAATGCGTCCGGCGGCAGGGTTTCTGTGGAAGATCTGTCAATAAGGAGAAACACGACAGGGAAAATGATAAATGAAGAAATTGCGGGGCTTCCGCCAAAAGTGGCATCCTTAGTTAACGGGGCGGATAATACGGGCGCATTTTATGATTATAAACAAATGCTGTATGAAATCCTGCAATATAAGGAAGCCCATGGGGAAATTCCCCGGTACCACATAAATCTCAGCTGGAACGGAGATGAAATAACGGAATAAAGCGAAATAAAAAACAGAAGAAATGGTTTGATTTTTTACATTATATAAGATACAATTTATACGATACTATTTGGAATACGGGCAGGCTTTCCTGTCCGGAATGTGCCAGGAGAGGTATATTTTGTATGTTGGTAAAAACGTCGATAGTATGTCTTTTGATCATCTTATATATGACAGGGTTCTATTATCGGAAGCCTCATATTCCCGTCAGGTCTACCAGGATCTTTCAGTGGCTGATAGGAATTGCGCTGTTAAATGCGTTGTTTGACCTTATTACGGTATACACGGTCAATCACAGGGACGCGGTGCCGGAGTCCCTTAATCTTACCGCCCATATCATTTATCTAATGTCTATTTTGGGATTTATTTATCTCCTGTTTTTGTATATGAGGAGTTATCTGGAAACCCATATGAAGTTTTCCAAAGGTGTCAGGGCGTGCCAGAGCCTTCCCTTTATCCTGTCTACCATAGGCATTCTTATTCTGCCTATTACCTATGTGCATGGAAAAATAACGGATTATTCTTTAGGACCCAAGGCATATGCTCTGTATGCCAGTATCGTAATTTACCTGGTTCTGCTTTTATATTACTGTCTCCGCTACTGGGAATTTCTGGACGGAGAGAAAAGAATGGCTATTTTTCTCGCCGTACCGATTTATATCATCACTTCGGCAATTCAAATGGTTGTACCGGAGACTTTGATTGCAGTTCTTTGTTCGACCCTGATCATGCTGGGATTGATCTTAAGCAATGAGAACACAGAAAAATATATGGATGAAAAAACAGCGCTGTTCAATCAGTATTCCTTTGAAACGGTTCTGGAGGAATTCGATTTTGAGAGACAAAAGATAGTCATAGCCGTTCTCTGTTTTTGCAAGATGGATAACAATCTGGACTGGAAACAGGACGTGTTGATCCTGCAGGATATCGACAAGGGAATCAAAGCTTATCGTTTACAGGGATACCGCATCTGTGAGAACGGTGTGGTGTTTATAAGCAATTCCAAAGAAAAGGCCCGGATGATATTAGAAGAGGTAAAGGGCAGTATCGAAGGAAGGTATGGAAAAGACAGCGTCAGCATTGAAACGAAGCTGCTTTCCGATGAGGATACTGCAGCCAGACACGCCTGTATGCAGAATATTATTGCTTTCTGTACGGAAGCGGGCAGACATTTTGCCTATATTGATTATCTGACCCACATTTATAACAGGAATGCCCTGGAGAGGGATCTTTCCAAACTTCAGGAGAATACGGAGGGATATTATATCACTGCCGATCTGAACGACTTAAAGATCGTCAACGATACGGTCGGGCATTCTGCAGGAGACGGGCTGCTGCAGGGCTTTGCCGCCTTACTTAAGAATGTGGCGGGAGAAAAAGGAAAAGCCTATCGTCAGGGCGGGGATGAATTTGCGGTTTTATACAGAGGAGATGCAAAAGAGTTTGTAGACGATTTAGAAAAGCAGTGCAAAAAGCATAACCGTTCCAGCAATATTCCGATCAGCTATGCCATCGGATATTGTGAGCTGTCAAATGAGAACTTTATGGATGCCGCAGACCGGATGATGTATGAGAATAAAAAGTACATAAAGAAACAGAAAGGAAAGTAGTTATGTTTTAGAAATATTGTTTAACCTGTTCTTCCGTCACATTTTTTCTTTTTCTATGCCTTTTTGTTCAAAGGCGTCAATAACTGTACACATATATCATCTCCTTTTTCAACTATCTGAATTTTATTAAAAATAATAAAATGTGAAATTATGATGCAGTTTTGATGCAATGGTATTTTATAATACCATTACGGGCAAAATAAAGAAAGCAGAATGTTTTCAAAGATACAGAAGAAACAGGAGATGGATGAAATGAAAAGGAGAAGTTATGGAAACAAGACGGCAAGGGTGGTTCTGGCGGTATTTTGCGCCCTGATCCTGACAGGATGCGGGTTATCAGGAGAAAAGGCGGAAGAACCGGAAAAGGAGCAGCAGAGCCAGATCGAGAATACAGAAGCGGAAGCAGAAGGCTATAAAGCGGAAAATATCATTGATATAATAGAAAACGAGGAATCAGGAGAGGAAACGGCAGAAGCGGATTCAACAGAAGAGGATTCAACAGAAGATGAAGAACAGCAGGACGATGCAGACGGGGGAACCGTCAGCAGACCGGAGCCAAAGACAAGACCCGAAGGCTTTGCGTTGGAGTTGGATTCCGAGGATTGGGGACTTGGTTTCGGCGAGCCTGGAACCCAGCCTGTAGGAAACGCATCTACAGAGGATCTTGCCTGGTATCATGCGTATTACATGGGAGACGGCAGCGAAAAGGTGCTTTACCTGACCTTTGACTGCGGCTATGAAAACGGCAATACGGAACCCATACTGGACGCTTTGAAAAAGCACAATGCGCCGGCAACGTTTTTTGTGGTGGGACACTTTCTGGAAACGGAACCGGAACTGGTAAAACGTATGGTGGAAGAAGGACATGCAGTGGGAAACCATACCTATCATCATCCGGATATGTCGTCTATTTCCGATATGGAAAGTTTTGGAAACGAAGTGAACGATGTGGCCCAGCTCTTTCGGGAAATCACAGGGAAAGAACTTTCCCCTTACTATCGTCCGCCTCAGGGAAAATGTAATGTGAGAAATCTGGAGATGGCGGAGGAGCTTGGGTATTATACGATTTTCTGGAGCCTTGCCTATGTAGACTGGAACCAGGATAACCAGCCAAGCCACGAAGAAGCCTTTGATAAGCTGACTACAAGAGTCCATCCCGGGGCGGTGGTATTGCTGCACAATACCTCAAATACTAACGGGGAGATTCTGGATGAGCTTCTTACAAAATGGGAAGAGATGGGGTATTCCTTCAGACCTTTATCGGAGCTTGTAAACGCGGAGTAGAAGACAGGCGGAATAAGGGGTATAATCAGGAATAAAGAAAGCCGAAGTTTGGAGAAAGGATGGAAAATATGTGTACGGCAGTTACTTACAAGACAAAGGATTTTTATTTTGGGCGTACTTTAGATTATGATTTTTCTTATGGGGGTGAGGTTGTCATCACGCCCCGCAAGTATCCCTTTTCCTTTCGGAATATGGGCGTTTTGGAGACTCATTATGCCATGATAGGCATGGCTCTTGTGGAAGACGATTATCCCCTCTATCATGAGGCCGTCAACGAAAAAGGGCTTGGTATGGCAGGACTGAATTTTGTGGACAATGCGGTTTTTTCGGATGAAATGCCGGGAAAGGATAATGTGGCGACCTTTGAATTCATACCGTGGATCCTTTCGGAGTGCGCTACAGTAAGAGAAGCCAGAAAACGGATGGAGAAACTCAATCTTACAAAAGAATCCTTTAGTGAGAAGTTTCCCGCAGCCAAACTGCACTGGATCATCGCAGACAGGGATGAAGCCATAACGGTGGAAGCTGTTAAGGAAGGCATTAAAATATATGACAATCCGGCAGGCGTGCTGACCAATAATCCGCCTTTTGAAGAGCAGATGTTCATGCTGAATAATTACATGCATCTGTCTCCGAAAACGCCGGAAAATCTTTTTTCCAAGGAATTGTCCTTACATGTTTACAGCCGCGGCATGGGGGCGCTGGGACTTCCCGGGGATTTATCCTCCATGTCCCGTTTTGTAAGGACCGCATTTGTCAAAATGAATTCTGTTTCCGGAGATTCGGAGGAGGAAAGCGTCAGCCAGTTCTTTCATATTCTGGGCGCCGTTGACCAGCAGAGAGGATGCTGCGATGTGGGGGAGGGTAACTATGAAATTACCCTTTATACCTGCTGCTGCAATGCGGATAAAGGCATTTACTATTATACGACTTATGACAATCATCAGATTACCGCTGTAGATATGCACAGGGAAGATTTGGACGGCAGTCTGCTGGTGCGTTATTCTGTGATTAAGGAAGAGCAGATCAAGAGGCAGAATTAATGGGGGAATTATTGCCATGGCCCCTTTATCTATAGTATAATAACAGGACAACGAAAAAGGGGCCTGAATATGAATCCGAAACTGAAAGAAAAAATACTGGAATCACTTTCCGCTGTTTTGCCCATCACAGGTATTGTTTTAGGCATCAGCATACTTTTCATTCCTATAGAGCTAGGAACCATTGTTATGTTCTTCTGCGGTGCGGTCATGTTAGTCATCGGCATGGGCTTTTTCCAGCTGGGTGCGGAAATGGCCATGACGCCCCTGGGGGAAGGTATCGGCGTGCAGATATCAAAGAAACGCCGTATTTTCAGAATCGCTCTTATAGGGTTTCTTATGGGAGCCATCATTACCATATCGGAGCCGGATCTGCAGGTTCTGGCGAAACAGGTGCCTGCGATTCCCAACATGGTCCTGATTCTGACCATAGCCATAGGCGTGGGAATTTTTCTGGCTATAGCAATTCTTCGAATTTTATTTCAAATAAATTTATCTACCATATTGTTAGTACTGTATGCGGCGGTTATTGCCATATCCTTTGTGGTGCCGAAGGATTTCCTGGCAGTTGCTTTTGACTCCGGCGGCGTAACCACAGGCCCCATGACGGTGCCTTTTATCATGGCCCTTGGTGTAGGTCTTGCATCTGTCCGCGGCGATAAAAATGCTGCAAGCGACAGCTTCGGCCTGGTAGCCCTTTCCAGCGTGGGCCCCATTCTTGCGGTACTGGTCCTGGGATGCTTTTTCAATCCTTCAGAAACGGCCTATACGGCGGCTTCCATAGCGGATGTGGTTACCACAAGGGATGTGGTAAAAGAATTTTTGTTTGAGATTCCCCTTTATCTGAAGGAAGT
>ULTO01009093.1_pt1 | contig 18095 bp, 15 predicted proteins | sample 1957601 | NCBI WGS metagenome assembly ULTO01 (sample SAMEA4835734, study PRJEB28245) | human gut metagenome | biome: gut microbiome; material: fecal sample | place: Denmark | collected 2008 | reverse complement strand
ACGGAAGGCTCATCAAAAAGTATGACCTCCGGCTCCATGGAAAGAATGGTTGCAATTGCCGCCAGTTTTTTCTGCCCGCCGGACATGCGGTAAATAGGCCTGTCCTTTAATTCCTCGATATGCACCTGTTTTAAGGCCGACATTACCTTTTCTTCCAATTCCTCCCCCAGACATCCGTAATTGCGGGGGCCGAATGCCACGTCCTCATATACGGTGGAAAGAAACAACTGGCTTTCGGAATCCTGAAACACATATCCGGTTTTCTTCCTGACTGCCGCCAGATTCTTTTTATTCACATCCAAACCGTCAATTTTTGCCTGTCCCTTGTAATCCATCAAAAGACCTGCCAGAATTTTCAAGAGCGTTGACTTTCCCGCTCCGTTAGCACCAATTAACCCTATGGTTTCTTCCGCTTTTAAGTCAAAGCTTATATCAGAAAGCACTTCCCTGTTTCCGTCATAGGAAAACGTAAGGTGGTCCAATTCTACCATTTTAATCTCCAATCCAATTTCCTAATGCCATCAAAACGACGGCGCAAATAATAATAGGAACCTGTTTTTATAAATATTCCATTTTTGCAGCGACCGCTAAGGACCGAGCATTACCGGCCTATAGAGAGAAAAATATTTCCGGCCATTTGGAAAACGGGTACGCATCTCAATAAAAGGAATATTCCTATCCAGCCTGCCGCATATACTGCGCCAAGACCCCTTCCGGTTTTTTCCCGCCCTAAAATCTCATACTGAAATTCTCCGTCATAACCCCTTAAAAGCATACTGTCATATACGTTTTGCGCCCGTTCCATGCTTCTTAACAATAAAAGTCCCGCAAAGGATCCCCACGCTTTGATATGGATTCCTTTCTGGCCCGGCGCCCGTAACCGATATGCCAAAGACATCCTCTGTATCTCTTTTAATAGAACGATGATATAGCGGTAGATCAGTAAGACGACCGTAACTGCACCTTTCGGGATCTTGAGGCACCGAAGCGCCCTGCAAAGCCGCTCTATTCCGGTACACATAAACATAAAGTATGCGGCGTATACCGTGAGAACACCTTTGATAAACAAAGTCATCATAGAAAGCATGCCGCCTGTAACGGCAACGTCTCCTATCTGGATTACAACTCTTTTATCCAGAAATGGATTTACAGCTCCCAACAGCACTACAAAAACCAGGATATATTTCATCCTCTGAAATCCTTTTATAAAGGATAAATCTTCTAAAATCCCCGTTATGATAATAAAAAGCGACATGCCAAGAAGTCCCGTTACATCGTATTTGGGAAAGGAGACCACAATCCCTATGTACGCCACACAAACAAGGAGTCTGGAAACGGGATGGATCCAGCTTTTGCCGCTTCTTTTCCCCGCCTCCCGGTCCGCCTCATGTAAGTTGTCGATCGCCTGCTGCAGTTTACTCATACTGCCTCTTCCTTCTGTTTTTTCCTTTTAAACAATTTTAACCCATAACAGCACAATACGCATAACCCGATTACTACAACTGCGCCTATGATGCCTGAAAAAGAAGTCCCGGCGGCTGATTCCCCGGTCTTAAAGCCGTAATCCGGCAAAAGAGCCGTGGTTTCCTGTATCTTAGCGGCGGTTTCATAGGCTTCTCCCGCTGCCGTCAGTTCTGTGCTGCCGGATACTTTTTCCATAGACCATTCCAGCCCGTCGGGCAGCGCTGATGCGGCCAGAGAAAATAAGCCTCCGATAACCAGTGCGGTCACGGCAAGGATTCCAACGGTTTTCCTCCGGGAAAACTTTCCTTCTGCCTGACCTGACGGTTCATATTTCCAAAGCATCTCCGGCCTCGCTTCATAAATAAATATGAGAATTGCTGCCGTGATCAGTCCTTCCACCAGACCGATGGCAAGATGGATGGGCTGCATAACCCCCACAAAAATGCCAAAGGGCAGTTCGGTAACTCCTGATGCCAGAGTCTCCAAGCTGACGGATAATGCCCCCAGCTGCAGGGTCAATATACACCCGATCACAGAAGCCGCCATTATTTTTCTCTTAGACATCCCCTTTTTCATCATCCGGCTCCAGATAACCATACCCCCCAAAAAGCAGCCGTAAAACGCCATATTCCAGACGTTCGCCCCCAAAGCCAGGATCCCTCCGTCCGCAAAAAGAAGACATTGTATCAGAAGCACCCCTATCATAGTCAGGAATCCCGCTTCCGGCCCTAAAATTGCAGATAAAAGCATTCCCCCGCACAAATGTCCCGAAGAACCTGTTCCGGGTATGGTAAAATTGATCATCTGGGCCGCAAATACAAATGCGCCCATAACGCCCATGGTGGGAATCTTTTCCGGCTCATTCAAGGTTCTTACTTTTTTAATAGAATGGCCGGTTGCCGCCCCGGAACAAAGATACATGGTTCCCGCTACTGCCGGCGTCAATAAAGCATCCGCCATATGCATAAGTTTTTCCTCCTCTGATCCGTTTAACGGCATTGCTCCATTATTTTTCCATAGACCTCGGGATAGGGCAAGCCCTTCTCCCTGCATATCTTTACAACACTTTCATACTCCGGATAATACCGGACCTGTCCTTCTGTCACACAGACCTTTACCAGCGCTTCCCCGTAAATGGTCTGCACCTTCTTCATTTCCCTTTTCAGTACGGTCCGCTCCATTTCCACTCTTCTGATGCCGATAGTTGTGGTTTCTTTAAATATGATGGACTCTAACTTTTCAATATCTTCTTTCAAGCAGATTACATTCAACATCCATGCCGGTCTGTTCTTTTTCATGTAAACGGGAATATAATGTACGTCCCTTGCTCCCGCTTTTATCAGCTCTTCCATGACATATCCCAGGGCCTCGCCGCTGCAGTCGTCAATATTGCTCTCTAACTTATAAATCGTATCTTTTTCCCCTGTTTTTTCCTGAATCAGCATTGCCCTTAAAATACTGGGACGTTCATAGGCTCTTTTTCCGGCTCCCATTCCGATCTTCTGTATGGTTATGCGCTCCGGTAAACCATAAGAAGGCTCCATTGCCGCCACAATGGCCGCCCCCGTAGGGGTTATCAGTTCTCCCTGTGTGTCGTTAAACTGCACCGGCAGGCCATAAGCCTCTATGATATTTGCTACTGCCGGAACCGGTACGGGCAGTATTCCGTGCTGACACCTTACGCTGCCTGTTCCTTCGCACAGTTTGGGAACGATTACCTTTGTAATATCCAGATTATCCAGGCATACCGCCGCCGCCACAATATCTACAATGGAATCTATGGCTCCCACTTCATGAAAATGAACCTCTTCGGGAGAAACTCCGTGGGCCTTTGCCTCCGCTTCTGCCAAAACCTCAAAAATCTTAACGGCAAGCCCTCTCGCCCTTTCCGTCATAGCACAGGCAGATAAAATCTCCCTGATCTCTTTCATTCCTCTATGTTCGTGTTGATGGGTATGACTATGCTCATGATCCTCCTCATGGCTGTGTATATGCCCATGACCATGCCCGCAATCTTCTGCATTTCCATAGAGATATTCCATGTCATGGTCGTGGTTCTCATGCTCCTCATCCAGCAAAACCGCAAAGTCACAGCAGTCAAGCCCCGCTTTTTTTACCCGGCTGATCTTTACCTCAAAGCCCTTTGCCGGAATGCTGTCTAATACCTTCATAAGGACGTCCTCGTCCGCGCCCAGATCCAAAAGGGCGGCAACGCTCATGTCTCCGCTGATCCCTGTATTGCATTCCAAATATAATGTGTTTGCCATTATCTTTTCCTCTCTGCAATCTCTTTGTTAAATCTATATTTGATCTTTTACTCTTTAACTCCGTTAAGAGAAATTGTCTTTTAACTTCTAAGCCTTATTATCTATCCCTATATCCATGCTTCCCGAACGGAATCCTTCCATATCCAGCGTTATATACCAATACCCCAGGCCTTTTAAAAACTCCACAACCTCTTCTCTGCTTTCCAAAAGCTTCGGCATATCCTTTTCATCCACTTCGATCCGCGCCGTTTCCCCATGCACACGCAGTCTCACATTATATAATCCCAGCTCTTTTAAAAAAATCTCTCCCTGTTCTACCTTTTTCATTTTTTCCGGACTCAAAACAGCCCCATAGGGAAAACGGGTTGCAAGACAAGGGGTAGAAGGGCGGTCCGCCACAGATATATCGTAAGCCGCCGCCAACTTTCGTATTTCTTTTTTGGTAAGACCTGCATCCTTTAACGGACTTTTTATACCCAGCTCCTCAATGGCCTTCAACCCCGGACGATATACCTTTGTATCATCCAGATTGGTGCCCTCGATCAATATCTTTGCTCCCAGCTCCTCCGCTTTTCTTTTTATCTCCTTAAATAAAAGCTTTTTGCAACGGTAACAGCGGTCGACAGGATTATTGACAATATCCGCCTCTTTTAGTTCCCGCAGCTTAAGCACCGTAAATGCCGCTCCCGATTCCTCCGCCACTCTTTTTGCGATTTCAAGATCTCCCGAAGGATGAAGCTCCGTATGGGCGGAAATGGCATAAACATAAGTCCCCTGTTTTTTTGCCCTGAGACATGCCAGTTTTAATAAAAGACTGCTGTCCACTCCTCCCGAAAAGGCGACCGCCGTATTTTCCTTTGTCAATTTATCTAAAATCCAAAAAAGGTTTTCGCATTTTTCCTCATATTGTCCCATTTATTTCTGCCCCTTTATGGCAAGCCTGTTTATCTGGGTCGCCATATATCCTGCGCCGTAACCGTTATCAATATTAACAACCGCAATGCCGTTGGCACAGGAATTGACCATGGTTAAAAGCGCCGATAATCCTTTCATGCTGGCTCCGTACCCTATGGAAGTGGGAACCGCAATAACCGGATTGCTAACCAGGCCCCCGATCACGCTTGCCAAAGCGCCTTCCATTCCCGCAACCGCCACAACGCAGTTTGCCTCCTGTATGGTATCCAGTCTGGAAAAAAGCCTGTGGATCCCGCTGACTCCCACATCATAGATCCGCTCTACCGCCGAACCGAAAAACTCCGCCGTCTGGGCAGCTTCTTCCGCTACGGGAATATCCGCCGTTCCTGCGGTGCAGACTGCTATTTTTCCGCTTTTTTCCTTACCTTCCTTTTCAATCTTCAAAATATGGGAGACTTCATCATAAGATATCCCCGGAATGAACTCCCTTACAAGCTCAAACTGGCGGACGCCGGCCCTCGTCCCGAAAGCCTCTCCGTTTGCCTCGTACATCTTCTTATAAATGGACACCAGATACTCATCCGGTTTCCCGCTGCAAAAAATAACCTCCGGAAAGCCGGAACGGATCTCCCTGTGGGAATCCAGCTTCGCATAGCCTAATTCTTCAAAGGGCTGCTTTTTAAAAAATTTTTCCGCATCATCTATGCTGATCTTTCCTGCCTTTACCTGTTCCAAAATCTCTTTAGCTTCCATGATTCCACTTCCTGCCTTTTATTATCTGCCCGCTGCCTATGTGCAAAATATCTGACTCTAAAATGAATCCTTGCTGCAATTCTGCCGGTAAATCTCTTTCAAATTATCAACTGCCATTTCAACATCCAAAGTATGAAACCCGGGAAAACATTCATTCATTATTCTGCCGCCGACAGTCTTATATATCTCCTGACTGCTTTCATTCGTATAATAGTGCCAGAAACGATAAGTATAACCCGTCCAATACATGACCTCCATGGGATAAAGGATACCTGCTTTTTTCAGTCCGCCTGTCTCTTCATCCAGCTCTTCAAGAATATATTCCTCTCCTGCCCATTGTAAACGGTCATAGGTATCATCCAGGGAAACCGCCGCCCGGCTGTTCATAAATGCTTTAATAAATTCAGGGCTGTCATACCCGTTCTTAAACGCCAGTTCAAACAATCGTCCCTGTATGTCACAGAGCTGACGTTTTTCGAAACTAAGATCTGCCATACTATTTACCTGCCTCTAATATCTCATCAAAAAATCGTCCTTCCCGACGATATTTTCGACAGATTTCATTTGCCATCACAATACCGTTAAAACGATTCGTTTCACTTTCTATCTTCAGCTTACCCCTATCCTCTTTGGAAATTTCCTGTTCAGCAATGATACTTATTTTTTTGCATGCTTTTTTTGTTAAAGCAACATATTGCTTTCCCAGCTTGAGTGCGGAAAGACTGTGGATTAAAGCAATATCTGTAATCTCTCCATTAAAAAATCTGTCAAGAACAACAAACATTCTGTCATTTGCTATATATCCGATAATCACGTCGCAGCCTTCAGCCAGATTTTGAAACCGGTCGTAAATAGGAGAATTTTTTATAAAATCCATTTTTCCGCGATTATATGCAACTAACAATGCCCAGTCTAGCCCTGCTTCCACATCAACAATTTTAAGACCGGACAGATCGACGCTTAAAGTATATATTCTGGCTTCTGGATAATTACAGATCAGAGTAAGGGGCTGGGTACGGTCTGTCCCCATATAAAATCCTTTTCCAAAATCGCAATGTGCCCGACTGACAGGCGCAATCGCTCCCCTGATACCCGATTTTGAACCGTGATAAAGAGTTACCGTTTCATCCCTGCTGATAATACGCGCCCCTTTAAACTGGGAAAAGTCAATATCACTGCTGCTGCATAACCGTTTAATTTCATTCATTGCGATCTGGGACGGCTCACAATGACCGTTTTCCCAACGGTTTACCGTGGCAAAGCTGACGCCCAGCTTTTCCGCCAGTTCGTTTTGGCTTAAATTTAAACATGAACGGATTTCTTTTATGATCTCAGAATTTTTCATGTTGACCCCTTTGATCTTATAACATTTGTACGGTTTTATTGTAACATGTGAATTTTAAGAAGACAACAGCACTTTATTGTGAATTTACCCGCCATATGCTATACTTCCATAGAGACACAAGGTTAAGATTATTAAATCGGGAGGGAAAAATTATGAGCATCACTATCAACATATACTACACCGGAACCAATGGCGCAGCCAGAAAATTTGCCGAAGAAATGGAAAGCAGCCAGACTGCGGCGGCAATCCGCAAAGAGAAGGGAAATCTGCGATACGATTATTTCTTTCCCATGGCAGACCCGGAAACCGTATTATTGATCGACAGCTGGGAAAACCAACAGGCCATCGACCTGCACCATGCCTCCCCTATGATGGAAAAGATCGCAGAGCTTAGGAATAAATACGATTTACACATGAAGGTTGAACGCTATCTGTCCGATGAAAGCGGAATACCGGAATCGGACAGCCATTTTATAAAAGAATGAACGTATCATGATAACAAGGGCTGCTGCAAGACGACTGACCCCTGCATGATATAGTCCGGATATCGTTGATATCACAACTATATGCATAGGCTAACCGTACTGCAACAGCCCTTTTTCAATTACTTTGTTCTGTAATTAAATCTTGCTCTTTACCTTTTTACAGGCTCTACTCTTCAACGATCAAATCCTCATCCTTAATGATCCTCATTTCCTTCCTGTTCAGGATGTCATACATAACCGGCACAACAAACAAAGTCATCAAGGTAGCATAGGTCAGACCGCCGATGCAGACAATGGCAACCGGCTGCATCATTTCGCTTCCCTGTTCGGTTCCCAGAGCCATAACGATCAAGCCCAGGATCGTGGTAATGGTGGTCATAAGAATGGGCCTCATACGGGTCTTGCCCGCTTCAATCAGCGCCGCTCTCTTTTCCATACCGTCTTCCCTCAGCTGATTGACAAAATCAACCAGCACAATACCGTTATTTACAATAATACCGCAAAGCATGACAAATCCCATCATGGAAACGACGCTGATTTCCATACCTGTTACAAACAATCCCAGAAAACCGCCTGTAAACGCCAGCGGAATAGTAAAGAGAACAATAAAGGGAGACTTTAAGGACTGGAACTGGGCTACCATGACCAGATAAACCAAAACAATACCGAGTAGGATCATCGTGACCAGATCTTCCATAGATTCCATAATGGTCTCATTCTGCCCTTCAAATTCCAGAGTCATTCCCGGAGGCATCTGGTACTGATCCAGCACTTTCTTTACTTCATCCGTTACCAATGTAACATTATAGCCCTCCTCAAGCTCTGCCGTAATATCGATGTATCTCTTCTGGTCCGCCCTGTTAATGGCCTGCAGGGATTCCGTCTCGGTAATTTCCGCAATATCCTTGAGCTTGATCTCCTTTTCCTCTCCTTCCCTGTCGGTTACGGTAAAGGTATAATTCTTAATATCCGCAAGGGAGGTTTCCAAATCTTCTCCTTTTTTCACGACCACATCATAGCCGCTGCCTTCCATGGTTATGGATGTGGCTGTTTTTTCTGTGGAAATATTTCCTGCCAGCTCCTGATAGATCTGGGCAACAGTCAGGCCTTCTGTCATGGCCTTTTCTTTATCCACGGATACTTTAATGGAGGGGCTTGTATCTTCCAGTCCGTCGGAAACATTTGCAGTTCCCTCCACACCTTCTACCACCTCAGCAACATTGGCCGCAGTCTGCTGCATGCTTTCCAGATCTTCGCCGTATAAATGAATGGTAATTCCTTCTCCGCCCATCATCGCCATCATGCTGCTCATGCCGCCGTCCCCGGAAGCTTCCACAGTGCAGTTATATTTGTCTCCCAGAGCGGAAATATCCTCCGCTAAACGGCCGGTATCCACTTTTTCATCTTCCGTAAGCATAACATATAAGGTTGTACTCAGTCCGTCCGAGCTGCCCATCATGGCGCTGGTGCTGCTCTCACTTTCCGCCATGGCGCCTACACTGACAACGCCCTCCATCTCCTTTACTTCATCTACCACATTATCCGACGCCTCCCGAAGCTCCTCAAAGTCAGCATCCTCCGGCATAACAATGGTCGCAGACATCTGGTTTGTGGACATATTGGGCATGAAGATAAATCCTCTCGCCAAAATGATGACCGCACTGAATACCAGCAGAAACAGAGCGAGGCCCAGAGTGATCAATTTATGGTTTAAAGCAACGTTTACAAGCTTTTCATAGCCGCCGATCAGCATATCCATAAACCGATGGGGTTTCTCTTTTACATTCTTAAGCATTCCCGATGCCATGGCGGGAACCAGGGTCAGCGCAATGATCAGACTGGCCATCAGCGAATAACCAATCGTTAAAGCCAGATCCGTAAAAATCTGTCTGGTCAGTCCTTCCACAAAGACAATGGGCACAAACACGCAGATCGTAGTCAGGGTAGACGCCGCAATGGCCCCTGCCACCTGGGACGCTCCGGCAACCGCTGCCCTGATGGCGCTCTCCCCTTTGTTGATCAGTCGATAAGTATTTTCTATAACAACTACCGAGTTATCCACCAGCATACCTACCGCAATAGCCAGACCCGACAGTGAGATCATATTCAGGGTCACTCCCGAAAAATACATCAGTACGATGGCAAAAATAACGCTGATGGGAATACTGCACAGAGTAATAAATGTGGGCTTTAAATCCTTTAAAAATACAAACAGGATAATAATAGCAAATACAGCTCCCATTAGAAGACTCTTTAAAATAGAATTAATAATAAGGTAAATATAATCCCCCTGGTCCATCATGGTTGAATAATGGAAGCCTTCATATTCCTGACATAATTCCTCCAGCTTCTCCCCGATACTGTCGGAAACCGTAGCCGTAGCATACGTAGACTGCTTTGTAAAGGAAAGCATAACGCCGTTGGTTCCGTCGATGTTGGCATATACGTCCGCACTGTTATCGGAAATAAACACATCCGCAACATCCGACAAATAAACGGGATCTACCCCGTCCATACCCAGATCCATCAGCAAAAGCCCGCCGATTTCTTCTTCTGTGGTAATGGTATCCCCTACATTTACCATATAATCAATGCCGTCCTCCTGCACATAACCCGCAGGCATGGCAAAATTCTGCGCCATCAATATACTGGAAATCATGTCCATGGTAATGATGTTATTCATATCGGACTGCTTATAGGCTGCCTCCTTGGCGTCTTTAAACTGCTCCACTCCGTCATCCAAAGCGGAAGAAGCCGACTCTAACTGGGATTCTCCGATCAAAAGCTGGGTGGTTGCCTCGCTCAACTGGAAAATAGCAAGGGTCTTCTGCTCATCCAGTGTTTTCTGGGCTTCGCTTAACTGGATGCTGCCCGCCGCGATCTGGGCAAGCGCCGCTTCCAGCTTCCCGATTCCGTCATTGATCTGGTTTAAACCGTTTTCAAGTTCCGTAAGAGAAGTTCCTACCCCTTCCCTGGTAAGCCCCTGCTCCGCCAGCTTGGAATCTATCATTTCAAGTCCCGCATTTACCTGGGCTAACTGCTCCTCATAGGCAGCGATCATCGCACCCACCGTATCCCTGGAAGCCCCCATAGCCCCCAACTGGGCGTCAATGGCCGCATAGGAAGCCTGCAGCTGCAGATATTCTTCACTGGAAGTAATTGCCGCGATCATAGCGTCCTTCTGCTCCTGGGTCATATCCGGATTTTCATTGATCTGGGCGATCTGGGCATCAATAGCCGCCTGGGCGCTGTCCAAAGCGGCAAGCCCTTCCTGTACCTGCTTTAATCCGCCGATACCTGCCTCTAACTGTGCTTTGGCAGTTTCCGCCTGTGAAATGCTGTTTTTCAATTCTGTAAGCGTTGTCTTACTCTTTTCTAATTCTTCCTTCTTTTCCTTCAGCTCTTTTAACTGGTCTTCCAGCTTCAGCTTCATTTCCAGAAGCTCCGTGTTTCCGGAAGTGATCTTTGCCTGTGCCTGCGCCATTTCCGAAGAAAGGGTATCCTTTCCGTCAGATAATTCTCTTTTTCCTGATGCGATTCCGGCTTTTCCGTCATCGATCTCCGCCCTGCCGTCATTCAGCTCCGCTTCGGCATCGGCAAATTCTTCATCCAGGGATGCCGTAATTTCTTTATTGACCGCATCGATCTTATCCTGATTGATTACCACATTGATCCTGGTCTCTACCAGACCGGAAGCGTCAATGCTGGCAACGCCTTCAATCCCTTCCAGTTTGGGAAGTATCTCCTCGTCCACAAAAGCGGAAAGCTCCGCAGTATCCATACCTTCCATTCCTACTGCCGTAACGGCTACCGGAAGCATGCTGGGATTGATCTTTAAAATATAAGGAGTTCCTACCGTATCCTCCCAGCTTCCCGAGATCATATCCACATTCTGTAAAATATCCACCGATATGGTATCCAGATTCACATCTTCACTGAATTCCAGCGTGATGAGGGAATAATTTTCATTGGAGGTGGAATGAATGGATTTGATCTTATCCAATGTGGCAAAGGACTGCTCCATAGGCCTTGTGACCGTCGTTTCCACTTTTTCCGGTGTGGCGCCGGGATATGTAGTGATTACCAGCACATATGGCAGATCCATATTTGGCATCAGATCCGGCGTCATTTTGGTATATGCCACCACGCCCAGTACCAGAATGGCTACCATGGCAACAAATACTGTAAAGGGTTTTTTTACGCTGAACTTAGACATTTTTTGTCTCCTTTGCTCTTACTCCTGCTTCTACAATCGCAATTTTTTTCTTATATTTATCTATAATTTCATCTTCCGATTCTTCAAAAAGGAAGATCCTCACAAGCGCCTCTTTTATCAGTTGTACCAACATTTCCCAAATCAGGATCATATTCCCGGCAGAATAATTTGTATCATCCTTCTCCTTTACCCGTTTGCTGAATTCTTCAAAGAGCCACCTGACATCCTCTGCAAACATTTTATTCCCCGGGCACATTCCGCCGTACCTTAACTGGGAAAAAACATTTTTACAAACATCTTTAAATTCATAGCTCATTCCCACCTTAACGATTTCCGGCAGGGCATCCCGGAAAAAGCAGAACACATCTCCTTTATCCTCATCCAGATAGGGCTGGGCTTTTTTTCGTAGCTGCGCCCTGAAGTCCTCCAGCAAAAAAAGCTGCAGATCCTGTTTATCATCAAAATATTGGTAAAAGCTGCCCCTGGGAATCCCCGCATCCTGAATGATCCGGTTAATGGATATTTCATCATAAGGTACTCTGGAAAATTCCTTTAACGAAGCCTTGATAATTCTCATTTTCTTTTCTTCCGGCAAATGCAAAAATCGTTCTGAAGGCATCCTTTTTTCCTCCTACTACCATTTTTATAAACCTGTATTGCCAATCATAAGTATCCATAGACGATCATGTGTCATGACAACCTGTCATGTGACAATCTGTCATGATTATGTTCCTCTTTTTTTTTCCTGTCAAGAAATTCTTGTTTTATTTATACTTTTTTTATGATTTAACGCATCCAAAGGCTGAGAGCCCTTTAAAATAAATGGAAGGGATCCATAACATATGGACGGGTGTAATGAAAATAGCGTATAATTGATTATTAAAATCTTTTTTAAATTCCTAAATATAAAGTCTATCGCAGGCAGGACGATGTTGCAATACGGCGGCTTACAAAAAAATAATTGAAAACGGAGACTGTTTATCATGGGCAATCCCTGGGAAGAAATCGACTTAAACGATTATGAAAGCCATATGAGCTTAGACAGTGTGTTTCAGCTTCAAACAATGAATCAAATGATGAAAAAGCAATTTTATGACCATCCTATAAGATCCGTTATGATATTGGGAATAGCAGGCGGAAATGGACTGGAGCATATAAACACACAGCTTTTAGACAAGGTTTACGGCGTTGATATTAATAAAGATTATCTGCGCGCATGTGAAGATCGTTATCCTGCGTTACAGGGTATATTGGAAACCATTCACGCCGATTTGACAAAAGATACAAATTCTCTGCCCTGTGCAGATTTACTTGTGGCAAATCTTTTTATCGAATATATTGGGTATGAATGTTTTCAGAAAGTAGCGAAGCAGGTAAACGCACAAATCGTTTCCTGTATCATTCAAGTCAATACGGATGCTTCCTTTGTTTCGGACTCTCCCTATACACATACCTTTGATCGTCTGGATGAGGTACATCATCAAATGGATGAAAATGCACTCATCAAAGCCATGGGCGAAATAGGATATAAAAAAGAGGCGCATGAGGAAGAAAAATTGCCAAACGGAAAGAAACTGGTCAGAATTGATTTTATTCATTAGCAGAAGATTATACTTACCTTCAAACAACCTGAATACAAACAAAAAAAGACTCTGCCGTTTCCATTTGTGCTTTCACATCTATTTAAAGAAAACGCATTGACAAAAATATAATCTAAAGAATACAATTCTAAACAAATACAAATCATAAACAGGACATTAAAAATACTTTCTGGAGAATAAGATATGGTTGAAAATTTAGATGAAGAAGAACTGGAAGAACTGCGCTGGAAGCAGCATGCACAGGAAAGACTGGAAATAAGGCAGAAGAGACAACAGCAGAGATTGTTTAAACAGCGCATAAAAATGGCTTCTATAGCAGGTGTTGTTATCATCCTTGTTGTTTCAATCATTCTGATACAAAAGGGAAAAGGAAGCAAAGCCCCCGAAGATGAAAAGATAGCGGCAGCAGGGCAAAACCTCGCCATGGATCTCGAATCGGAAAACGGAGCAGAATATGCCGCCAATTCGGAAACTGCCGGGTTTGATAACGGCAATTCAGAAAATGTCAGCTTGGACAATAACGATCCGGAAATTCCCGGTTTGCCAAATCCCGGCGACGGGGAAGGAGCCGGCGGAAATGCGGATGGTGGAACGGTAACCCCCGCCAATGCAGACAACGGCGGAAATTCTTCTTATGTATATACCTCTACAGACAGCACCCTTTATCCAGGAGACGAGATCAACAGCAGCAATGCCATTTTTATAGACCTGGAAACAGGAAACATCTTAGCGGACAAAGGCGCAAAACAACGGATCGTTCCTGCCTCCATGACCAAGGTGCTGACTCTGCTGGTTGCGGCGGAAAATATCGACAATCTGGACGATACCTTTCAGATTACAAGCGATATTACCGATTACTCCTATGTAAACGGTTGCAGCAATGCGGGATTTGAAAAAGAAGAGGTCGTAACCGTAAGGGATTTATTATACAGTACCAACCTGCCCTCCGGCGCAGATGCGGCTTTAGGGCTGGCGGTCTATGTATCAGGCTCCCAGGAAGCTTTTGTAGAGTTGATGAATCAAAAACTGGATGAACTGGGACTGTCGGAAACCGCCCATTTTACCAACTGCATCGGGATTTATGACGAAAACCATTATTGTACGGTTTATGATATGGCGGTTATCATGAACGCTGCCCTCAATAATGAAATATGCCGTGAAGTCATGTCCGCCCATACCTACAATACCTCCAAAACAACGCAGCATCCCGAAGGGATTCTTTTATCCAACTGGTTTTTGCGCCGGATCGAAGACAAGGACACCGGCGGGGAAATCATCTGCGGTAAGACGGGCTATGTGAATGAGTCAGGCAGCTGTGCCGTCAGCTATGGAACGGATCATAAAGGAAGAAGTTATATCTGCGTTACCGTCAATGCACAGGGTAAATGGAAATGTATCTATGACCATGTTGATCTTTATAAAAAATTCTCTGAAATGTAGCCTGCTGAGATTTAAATCCTGACGTATTAATTTGGCTTGTCCATTGACCAATGATTTTATTTCCGATACAATAGAGTACAGAAATATTAGGAGGCACTATAACTATGGCAAAAATCATTCTGACAGGCGACCGTCCTACGGGAAAACTTCATGTCGGTCACTATGTCGGTTCTTTAAGAAGACGTGTGGAACTACAGAACAGCGGAGAATATGATGAAATTTATATCATGATAGCCGACGCCCAGGCTTTAACCGATAATGCGGACAACCCGGAAAAGGTGCGCCAGAACATTATCGAGGTAGCCCTGGATTACTTATCCTGCGGCTTGGACCCTGCAAAATCCACTTTATTTATCCAGTCCCAGATTCCCCAGCTGACAGAACTTACCTTTTATTATATGAATCTGGTTACGGTTGCGAGATTACAGCGTAACCCCACCGTAAAATCCGAGATCCAGATGCGCGGTTTCAATGAAAACGGCGATAATAACCATACTGCCGGCATTCCCGTGGGATTCTTTACCTATCCCATCAGCCAGGCTTCGGATATTACCGCTTTTGACGCTACTACGGTTCCCGTAGGCGAGGATCAGGAGCCAATGCTTGAGCAGGCAAAGGAAATCGTCCGCAGATTTAACTATATTTACGGGGACACTCTGGTAGAACCCCAGATCCTTTTACCGGAAAATAAATACTGCCTGCGTCTGCCGGGCACCGACGGAAAGGCAAAGATGAGCAAGTCCTTAAACAACTGTATTTACTTATCCGACTCCTCCGAAGAGGTCCGCAAGAAGATCATGGGTATGTTTACAGACCCCAACCACTTGCGCGTAGAGGACCCCGGCCAGGTAGAAGGCAATCCCGTATTTATTTATTTGGAAGCCTTCTCCACAGACGAGCATTTTAAGAAGTTCCTGCCGGAATATGAAAATCTTCAGGCATTAAAGGACCACTACAGCCGCGGCGGATTAGGGGACGTTAAGGTCAAGAAATTCCTCTATGCCGTTATGGAGGATGTACTGACTCCGATCAGAGAACGCAGGAAGGAATACGAAAAAGATATTCCCGCTGTCATGGAAATCTTAAGACAGGGCAGCATTAAGGCCGAGGCAAAAGCCGCCGCTACCTTAAACCGGGTTAAACAATCCATGCGCATCAACTATTTTGACGATCAGGATTATCTTAACGAACAGGCAAAGAAATTTGCGGAAAATTAAATAAAAATGATTTTATAAATCCATGTGTTTTCGCGCAAATTGATTTGAGGCTGAAAATATGTGGATTTTTATTTTCGCAAACAGTACTCTAAAGAGCACAGGTACTCTAAAACTTCATTTAGGAGGTGGAACAATTTATGAAACAGATATTTTTGGTTGAAGATGATGAAAAAATTGCCAGAAACCTGGCGCTTTTACTCCGGGCGGAGGAATTTACCGTTATCCATGCTTCCACCCAGAAGGAAGCTTTTGCCATGTGCGCCAAAAACCAATTTGATCTGGCCTTAGTGGATATTTCCCTGCCCGACGGAAACGGGTTTGCGGTCTGTACGCAGATCAAAGAAACACAGGATATTCCCGTTCTCTTTCTGACAGCCTCTGGCGATGAAGCAAGCGTTGTTACCGGACTGAATCTGGGTGCGGACGACTATATTACCAAACCCTTCCGCCCCAGGGAATTAGTTGCACGGATCAAAGCCGCCCTGCGAAAAGCCGGGACTAACTTATCCTCCTTTAAGATCTGCGGCCTTTCCGTAGATACGGCCAGCGGCGTTGTGAAAAAGGACGGACGGGAAATTTTTCTCTCCGCTTTGGAATATCGCCTGCTTTTGGTGTTTATCGGCAGTCCCAAAAGCATTATTACAAGGGAGCGGCTCTTAAACGAGCTTTGGGACGCGGCAGGGGAATTTGTCAGCGACAATACTCTGACCGTATATATTAAACGCCTGCGGGAAAAAATCGAAGAAGATCCTGCCAATCCGCAGATCATTTTAACCGTCCGCGGAACGGGATACCGTCTGGGAGGCAGCCATGTTTCGGAATAAAGAAATTCAAAAATTTACCGTTATATTTATCATGATAACCATAGCTTCTATAGGCGCGGGCCTTGCCATCCATCCGGCTGCGGCTGTGCTGGCGCTTATCTGCGCCGTTTTGTTTGGCACGGCTTTTTTTATATTTACAAAAGCCCGTTACAAAAGCATTGCCCGGATCTCAGAACAGATCGACCTTATCCTTCACAACGCCGACCGGATTTATGTCAGCGAGGCAGAAGAAGGCGAGCTTTCTATTTTGCAAAGTGAGATTACCAAAATGACCCTGCGCATCCGGGAACAGAACAGCTCCCTGAAAAGGGAAAAAGAGCATCTGGCGGACTCTCTTGCCGATGTGGCGCACCAGCTGCGTACCCCCCTTACGTCCATGAACCTTATCCTGTCCCTTCTGGCAGAGACACCCGATGAAGAGGAACGAAAGGATTTCTTACGAGAATCGGAGGAAATGCTGATGCAGATGGATTGGCTCATCACTTCTTTATTAAAATTGTCCAGACTGGACGCAGGCGTTATTGTTTTTAACAAAGAACAGGTCGATGTAAAAGACCTGATCCATACATCCGTACATCCCTTTCTAATATCCATGGATATACACAATATTACCCTTAAAACAACCGTGCCGGAAAATATAACGATTACCGGCGACTCCAACTGGCTCTCTGAGGCAGTTAAAAATATCCTCAAAAATTCCATAGAAAATGCAGGCGATAACGGGCTGATTGAAATTGACTGCGAGGATACGCCTTTATTTACTGAAATTACGATTCACGACAGCGGCAAAGGGTTTGAAAAAGAAGACCTTCCCCGTCTGTTTAACAGATTTTACCGGGGGAAAAATTCAGACGCCGCAGGCTACGGAATCGGTCTGGCGCTCTGTAAAACGATCATCATGAGGCAAAACGGTATCATTGCCGCCAAAAATCATCCAAAGGGCGGTGCGGTATTCATGATCCGTTTTCCAAAGTGACGAATCTCTCACTGAAAAGTCACGGCAATGTAAGATAAAAGTTCTATTCTATGAGTAAATTCAAAAACATTTTTGAATACTTACAAAAGGAGGCTCATATTATGGAGTTTTTAAAAATTGAGAATTTGTGTAAGGTATATGGTTCCGGAGAAAATCAGGTCACTGCCCTGGACGATATTTCCCTTACCGTTGAAAAAGGGGAATTTACCGCCATCATCGGTTCTTCCGGCTCGGGTAAATCCACTCTTTTACATGCCATTGCCGGCGTGGACACCCCTACCGGCGGTAAAATATATTTAAACGGCCAGGACATCTATGCGGGAAGCAATGAAAAGCTGGCTATTTTCCGCCGCCGCCAGGTGGGACTGATCTACCAGTTCAACAACCTTATCCCCACTCTGAATGTGGTGGAAAATATTACCCTTCCTATTCTGATGGATAAACGCAGGGTCAATGAGGAACGGCTCAACGACTTGCTGGATCTGTTGGGATTACAGGATCGGAAAACCCATCTTCCCAACCAGCTCTCCGGCGGCCAGCAGCAGCGCGTCGCCATCGGCCGGGCTTTAATGAACGCTCCCTCCGTTATGCT